>JAABUR0100000213.1_pt1 | contig 135314 bp, 145 predicted proteins | sample 5560091 | NCBI WGS metagenome assembly JAABUR01 (sample SAMN10711879, study PRJNA513375) | rock metagenome | isolation source: Antarctica rocks | place: Antarctica: Victoria Land, University Valley sud | reverse complement strand
CCCCCACCGCAGCCCCCATCACCACCCCTTCCCACACCATCACCACCACCACCCCTCCCACCAAAAAACGGGCTCGTACCGCCGAAGTCGACGACGAAGATTCCGCCACCACAGCACAACCCCCACCCAAAAAGCGCGCCGTCAAGAAAGAACCCAGCGTCGCCCCCGCCGCACCACCACCAACCAAAAAACGCGCCGTCAAGAAAGAACAAGAGGCAAGTGTAGGTCCTGCGACACGTTCGAAGAAGGGAGAGGTGATGAGGGCGGTGTGGGCGAAGCGGCAGGCCGAGGGGCGCAATGGGAGGCATGGCGGGGCGCCGAAATCGGTGACGGTGGAGAAGGCGAGGGCGAGAGGGGGGGCGGTGTAGTGTAGTGCAGTTCGTGTGTGAGTGGATAGTTGTTTACTTTTTTTACTGAATCGAACTGAACTGAAGTACGGATTTGGTCATGTGGAAGCGTTCCGATTAGTTCGCTCATAGATAGGAAAATTTATCATTGGTTATCCCGTCACTACTCCGTTATTCGACCAGCAGATCCATCTAAAAGGCACCTATCCCACAACGAAGTAACCCCCTTCAATCTCATCCACCACCACCACCACCGCCTCCTCCACAACCCCCACCTCCACCACCACCACCTCCACCTCCACCACCACCGCATCCCCCCGCCGTACCCCCGGCACACCCCCCCGCCCCACCCCCACCACAAGCCCCAGCAGCAACACCCCCCCCACACGCCCCTTTACAGCAATTCCCCACCGCCCCCGTCGCAAAACTCGCACACCCCGGATTCGCCGCATACAGCCCCTCCGTCACGCACGGAAGATCGCCCATATACGGCGCATAATACGGCACAAATATCGGACACCCATACGCATACGCGTACTCACACTCATGTCGCATCGGCGCCTCCCTCCCCTTCTTCCGCGCGCGCCGCACGGCCTTTCCGTGATCGCGTTCGAGCTTCGCCTGTACCAGGCCCTGGCGCACTTTGCGATGGTCGTCCGTGTCGGCGTTGATGGCGCTATGGGCGCTAATGTGGGGTGCGGAGTGTGGGTCTGAGGCGGGGTGGAGGGCGTCGAGTTGGGTGTCGATGGATTTGTTGTAGTTGGCGTCGAAGATCCGTTTAAGCGAGGACGAGTGCGATTCGCGGATGGCTTCGCAGTACCAGCATGTGCATTCGGAGTAAAGTTCGTTGAACATGTTTTGGTACGTTTTGCTCGTCCATTCGAACGCTGTGGAGAGTTTTGTCGCTTCGATCTTGTCGTCGTGGTCGATGAATGTTTTGGTCTTGAAGATGGAGTGGGCGTAGTAGGATGGTGGGGAGAGCTGGTGGGTGTGCCAGGCTAAGTCGACGTCGAGGGTTGGTACGGCGGTGTTGCGGGGGTTCGCTGCTAAGAGTGTGAAGTAACGGTCGTATTTCTCTAGAAGGCGGTTCATGGTGGACGTCACTGCGGGCGAGTGAATCCAATCTATGGAGTGCATTTTCTCGATAAAGGAGCCTTGGCGGATGACGGCGCCGACTAGGTCAAGAGAGAATGGGGAAGAGTTGTCCCAATAGCAAGACATCATTCTGCGAACCGAAACCCTTTCTTCCGGTAGCAGTTTGCGCATAAAGGTGTGGTTGGCCTTTCTGACGTAAGAGCCGTCATGTAGGGCTCTTTCAATATCTTTGCGGACATCGCTCATCGACCGATTGTAGCCATGAGGATCTACGGCGGTGGTAGCTTCGAGCATGGTATAGAGTTTACCAGGTCTTCTATCTGCTCCTAAAATGAGGCGATTGGGAAAGAAGGATTGATGTTGCTTGATACCGTCTCTTTCGAAGGGCGCCCCCGTAAGACCTATTAAAATATCAATAAGTAGAGAGCCTAGAGCATGCTGAAGCACATTCACTCACCTTTGATATCCAGCAGAGTTCCGGGCATGGGAATATCGTCGAAACGCAATGCCTCCATGTCTTTCCGAAATTTCTGCGTTTTCAAGAGCTCATGGTTGATCACGGTACCGCAAGGGCAAGAGAATGAGAAATTCTTGTCGGCAATTCCAGTCGCTTCAATTTCGCCCTTGAGATTATCTCCATAGGTCGCCATTTGCCAAGATGACTCTGAGTTCCACATCGTCCAGGGAGTCGTACGGAATTTGTTGCATTTGGGACATTTGATTTGAGCGTTGGATGGGTCGAGACAGCTGTCCCACGAGGATCCAGTCCCATTTTCATAATACCTGACAGCATTTTCACTTGGGTGGAAATCAAAGGTTTCGTTGTTGATGCATGAGTTGATGGCAGCCCAAGGCAAGCCTGCTCTCCAAAACCTCATCTTCCCATAGCGAAGACAATCCTCGAAAAAGTCCCTTGGATTTAGCTGATAAGCATGCCAAACCATGATGACATCTTGCACAGTTTAGCACCGCTCTGGCCAATTATGAGGTGGGTTGTCACTCACCAAGAGGAGGCAGGTGATCTTGATCGATTGACATCGAATCACCAGCTTCAGGGGCTTGCTGAAAGATCATAGGAATACTCTGTTGCCGCAACATCGGCTCATTTGGCTCGATCATCAGCTCCCACCAGGCCTGAAAGCGTTTGGCAGCTTTAGCGACGTAAACAGCCCAACGCTTCTCCCTGATTTTGGTCAGCAACTCCGCACGTTGTCGCCCGTCTCCTGTCGATGGCACGAAGTCATCTTGCAGCCCGAAAAGACCGTCAGTGAGGGCAATATCCTCGCGAAGCTGGTGGAATGCCTCGAGGAGTTTGAGATGGGCTATGCATTGGTCGGCTGTCGGCTTTCTGGAAGCCTGGAGGTCAAGATTGGAGAAGGCAGCGGTGATATCGAGGACGCTGCTCTCATCATTTGCCGCATAGGAAGGCGGAGGTGAGTCTTTAGAAGTGGTGGGAAGATCATCTGTCTTCCCCGCATTGACTGCAGTATGTTTTGATTCAAGCATAATGCCAGGTTTGCATTTACGTTGGCTTCAGCTTTGTCACAAGGAAGAGGAGCGAAAGACTGCAGGAGAGAATATGATGCTCCTTATATATGACACAGTAGCCAAATTCAGAGCAAGGAGGATCAGCTCCGCCATAGCTAGTGCTCTACTTATATTGTTGAAGATTGACACAGCCTTGTACAACCTCGAATCCCTCTCCGGTCGGGCTGATCTCCGCCACAACCGCGATCGGCCTTTCCACTTCGAGTATCGCTGCGGCAGCCCGGTCCTAGCGGCCTTCGGAAGGCTTACCTTAGTCGTAATCGGCGTATGGTAACGACTAGCTCATGGTTGCTGTAACCTCTTTACGTAGTAAGGTAGGTACTCATATACTTTTTCATGTGTCGTTGCATTTGCATCCTTCGATTCCTCTGGCTCCGCATTGGAGGAAGTCTCAAAGCCTGATTTGGCATCCATATGATCGTAATCTGTTGCCGGAGCCCCTTTTCCCTTATTTTACTGAAAATTGCACGAATGACGTTTTGCAAAGCTTCTCGCCAATAACAATCTCACCTATTCTACATCTTACCCAGGCACTCTCGAAGACTTTAATGTATACAACGTAGGATCTTGGCGCCGATCACCCATTCCTCATGTTCATGATCTGACATAAATACAAATATAAATATTATTATGGTCTGCATTATCTACGGAACGGTTTTTAGGCATCGTACTTGCTGCGTGAATGCGACTGTTGTGGTGGCCGCGGGTTTGAGTGTTTTCACTCCGCTGGCGTGGAATAGCTTATGAGGAAAGGGTAGATGATGGGGTTTGGACGAGTGGGCTTAGGTGGGAGCGAGAGGGGGATGGAGATGTTAATGTCGAGGCCGAACGATCACGTATAGGCTATGAGCCTGAAATGAAGAAATGTCAAGACTTGGAAGATACCCTGACGATCTTGCATTTGAATCAATAAGATTTTGTAACGAGGGTCTATGCCTCTGCGAAGTCCAAGTCGGCTAAGGTTTTGCAATCGGGCAGATAGATACAAGTACATAGTCGAAGATTCCTTCATAACGATCGAAAAGCCTGTGCCAGCCGGCAACTATTCCCAAGTGGTATCTTGAATCTTGCAATATTCACCCCAAACGCCTTACCCAAATACTCCAATCGCTACACTTTCTGATGCCGGCAATCGGTCAGACTTCCAGACAATTCAAATCCTCGCTGAGAACACTGAGTAGAGGCTGCTAATTCACCACGCTATTGCGCCTCTAATCGCTCAACATTCTCGGTCGCCTTCTCGGCTGTGACATCCTCGTGCTCCCGTTCGTTTTGGCCTTCTCCTTTTGCAAGCTCGGGATCATCATCAATGGTATCACCCTCATCCATGGCGTCACCGCCAAGTCCGTCGACCACATGCGCTGGCACACTAATATTCGCGGGTATTATTCGTGGTGAGTCTGGAGGCGTCGCTTCTTGAGGGCCATCTGCTGCGAGGTGGGTGGGGGCCGCGGTACTTTCATCTGCCATATCCACATCCTCATCGTCGTCGGGATCACGGCCGCCAGAAGACAAGGGAGACTCGTCTCGTACACCATCAAAAGTCTCGGCTTCGCTCTCGTCGCTGTGAGCTAAACCATTTCGTTCAACGTCGGAAGCTGTATGTGAAACGCCGTTGGCACTGCCGTTGCGACTTAGACCGCTGGCCATGTTATCGTCGGCGACTGCATTGGTGTTTTGGTAGTCCATCATATTCCGCCGCCGCTTGGGAGCGTTCGGTTGCCGTCGAACACCGTTGGCTTCGTTCTCATCCTCGTCTTCGCTATCGCTCAATTCGCCGTCTTTTTCCACGTACTTATCCCATCTACGCTTCGTGTATCTGGCGTCTGGGTTATCATCTTCGTCCGCGTCATCGAGTTCGGCGTCGGCTTCGTCATTCAGTCCCTCCGGATCTCGGGGGACGTCTGTCATTTGCACAGATGGAGCGAACGTGGTGCGCTTGAGGTTTTCTATTACCTGGACTTTGATCTTTTCCAGGTACTCGGGAGTGTTTGCATTGTCCATGTTCGAGGCTCGGACATTGAGCTCGTAGTCCGGCGCGTAGTACTCGTAGTAGTCATTGAATGGCAGCTCACCTCCCATCTGCTGGCCTACCAGCAGACCCGTCTCGTAGGCCCACGTGCGCGAGACGTTTCTCATTGTGTAGCCACCTCCTCCAAGGACAAGCACTGGCATATTGAAGCTCTTGACAAAGCTCACACAATTGGCGTGGCCATTCATAGTAAGATTAAAGCACCCTAACCGGTCACCGGATAAGCTGTCACCACCGCACTGCAGCACAATGGCCTCTGGGCGGTAATATTCCATAACGCTCTTGATGACAGGCTCGAATATGTTCTTGTACGAAGCGTCGTCGATCCCATCTCGTAGTGGAAAATTGACGGAGTAATTCTTGCCCTGGCCGACGCCAATATCACGTAGTTCACCTGTACCAGGAAAGTATTCGCCATACTTGTGAAATGAGACAGTCATGACCCGGTCCGTGGTGTAAAAAGCTTCTTCGACTCCATCTCCATGGTGAACGTCAATGTCGATGTAGAGGACGCGTTGATTATATCGGAGGAGTTCAAGGATTCCCAGCACGATGTCTACCCACGCTAGTCAGAGGATTCCCTAACAGTAAGGGAAAGGGGAGGCTCCGCTGACCATTTATATAACAGAACCCACTAGCCTCGCTCTTCTTCGCATGATGCAGACCACCAGCCCAGTTCACAGCCACATCGCATTTACCCCTGTTCAGTCGTGCAGCACCCTCCATACTGCCACCTGCGCTGATGCCGCAAAACTCGAAGAGTCCATCGAACACTGGGCAGTCGTCTCCTACATTGAATCGACCTTGCTCTTTTTGGTATGCCTCCATATTATCTGGGGTGACTTTATTAAGGAAATCAACGTATTCATCTGTGTGGAATTGCGTCATCTCGAGCTTGCTGGCAGGTTTCGCGCGCTGTGGAACATTGCAATTTAGCCCTCAGGACACTTAAAGGAAGAAAGATCCTGTCATCCATCTACCGGAATGCTTCGTGAACTCATAATCGGAGAAAAGCAAGAATAGGAGCAGGACTATTGTTGCCCAATGATACTGACATATATTTCCATCTTCTTATACAGGCCGTAATTCATAATTAGGCTATGAGCCATTCGTATTCGGTGGGGCTTCATGGGATGTCCTGCGACATAGGCATAATTGCCTACATCGGAATCGTAGAAGTACGCAACGGTCTTCTTGTCGCTTGCCATGGGCGCTAAGTGGGAATCAACTGAGGGATATGCGATGGAAGTCATGATTAATTAAATGGGTGATATTTGCCGGGGAGAAGGATTGTATAGCTGTACTGCGCTGCATAGAAAAGTAAGAAGGTGGAGAGCTTGAGGAGCGGACTTCACTTGTCGGGGCATGCCGCGGCATCTGTTCCGCGATTTTTGAGACAGGTAAGCTAACCGTCCTTGGTGAAAGGCAAGAGCCTCAAAGCTCATATTGCGCGGACCTCTAAAGCTTTCAATAGAAACACTGAACGCTTAGCGTCACATACAGCTCCATCGATTTTCCTTGAAGAACGGTATACACTTGGGCGTGATCGGATCAATCTATATCGGACATATTGGGAAGATCGCCGCGATGGATCGCTTCATGAGAGGCGGAGCTTTGACCGGCGGCGGCGCTCAAGCAGCTCAGGGTGGTGTAAGTTCATCCCACAACCCGCCAAAGAATCGTGGTTTCTTGGTAGTGAGTTATGAGGCGATATACTGATTGTAGACCATGTCCAGGATACCAACCTCGTCGATAATTCAGAGACCGTCTACATATCATCGCTAGCTCTATTGAAAATGCTGAGACATGGACGGGCCGGGGTACCTATGGAAGTAATGGGCCTGATGCTAGGCGAATTCGTGGATGACTACACGGTCCGCGTAGTAGATGTGTTCGCCATGCCACAGAGTGGGACTGGTGTGAGCGTCGAGGCAGTGGATCCTGTGTTCCAGACGAAGATGATGGAGATGCTACGGCAGACTGGCAGGTTTGTGGTGGAGCGCATATGTTTGGAGTCTTCGGCTGATTGCAATATAGACCCGAGACCGTCGTGGGATGGTACCATTCGCATCCTGGCTTTGGCTGCTGGCTGTCGTCTGTCGATATCAATACACAACAATCCTTCGAGCAGCTTACGCCTCGCGCCGTTGCTGTCGTCGTCGATCCCATACAATCGGTCAAAGGAAAAGTCGTCATTGACGCATTCCGATTGATCAATCCTCAAACGCTCATGATGGGTCACGAACCTCGGCAGACAACTTCAAACCTTGGTCATCTCAACAAGCCATCCATACAAGCTCTCATCCACGGCCTAAACAGACATTACTACAGTATAGGCATCAACTACAGGAAGACTGGCTTGGAGGAGAACATGTTGATGAACCTTCACAAGCAAGTCTGGACCGAGGCTCTACAGATGGATGACTTCCGAGAAGAGGGTGGAAAGAACCAGGAGAAGCTGAAGCGTCTCGTTGGTCTTGCAGAAGGCTACGAGAAGCGCGTGAAAGAAGAGACCGAGCTCACCAAGGATCAGCTCAAAACGAGATATGTTGGGAAGGTCGACCCAAAGAAACGTATGTTGAATTTACCTCATATTTTTCTCACACTCGTTCTGACCAGTAATCACAGATCTTGAGGACGTTGGGCAGCAGTTGATCGAAGACAACATCGTATCAGTATCACGGCAAATGATTGACAAGGAAGCTTCAATCGCAAACACCAATGGGGATAGCCGACATCAGAAGAATGGGTCGATGGATGTTGACGAAGAGCTATAGGTGCATATCTCATCACGTCGTCCATCTTGACTGCATAGACTCTTGGCATTTTCACGAGCGTTGGCGCTCGGGACCTTGTACATAGCGTAGCATAATTCGGATTTCGTCCTTGATTCATTGTCAGCTTGGTCGTCGCCGCGCTATGCTTGTTCTAAGTCCGTAGATCTATGCAGATACAGCTATCAGCGTATGGCAGGACGGGTCCTCATTCACCACTCGTTTGTTTCCTTCGCGTCCAATGTATCCATTAGCACCACCGTCTTCCCCTGCTCCTTGACTACCTCAATCATTCGCTTCATCAGCGAATCTTCCCACATCACTGAAGGCCAACCATCAAACTCAACCGAAGAGAGCGCCGGCAATTGCTCAATATTCTGTTCGAACAAGTCAGCGGAGAGACCAGTATAACGGTCTCTTCCTTTGCGAATGCCTCTGATAAAGTCATGCGGCAGATCACACTTCACGAAAACCTTCAGCGTCCGGACATTAATCATTTCGTCTAGTCCGAGTCCTGGGTCCACCCACCGCGGTATTGGTGGACGGGTCCATCCAGGCCCCATCCGCAACTCTAGCGACGTGATGGCTTCGCGATAACGAGTGGGTAGTCGTTTCAGCAGAGGCTTGCCGTGGTACCCGAAGAAGCGGTCGTGGGTTGGGAAGATACGGAAGGTGTGGGTGCTGTAGAAGAGATATGAAGCCTCGGAGTGGAGGCGGTGGGAGGCTAGGAAAAGGTTCAAGCGCTGGTGGCCGGCGAGATGGTTGTTGGGGTCGAGGTCAACGGGCTGAGGTATTGTGAGGATGTTGCACAGTATCTTAGACCGAAGTTCGAACGGGAGGTCGAAGAATGGGAATGTTTGGCTCTTGATGCGTATATCAGTCATTTTGATAGATGGGTCTCCAGTCTGTAGTTATTTGGTAATGAGGTGTCGGTACTATGTACTCATTGAAAAGAAGAAACGCATGAACGTTTATGGTAGGGTGGCGAGGAGAATGAGGTTGGATCTCCTAGATACTATCACAGGAGTTTTCCCTTGCCCTGGTTTGACATTATAATAATATCGTTTGTATCGTGCTAACGGAACAGGCAAGTCATCGGAGGCCTCGCTGCCGTTCTTGAATGCACGACTGGCAAGCCATTGGTCTCCCCTGCTACTTCAACACTACGCTTGTAGACATTTAGGAAGCAGAGAGTCAAATTTCGAGAGCAGGGTGAAAAACTTTCATATGGAAATAACGATAGAGAGAATCGGCGACATATTCGAATTCCAGTAAGCACTAGCTCGCAAATGGCTTAGTAAGGATTAGCCTCCGGCCCCGCAAAACGTGACATTGTTACGTAGTAGTCCTTGCCACTACGTCCATCTGCTGCATTATCTTACAGACATTTGGTTCTCATCTACAAAACCCTCACAATTAAAAGCCGATAGTACAATGACTTCCTTCATCCGACGAGCAACAACAATCATCCCACGCCGCCTCCCATCCGCCTCCCTCCGTCCATCGATCCCTCCTCCACCCCGCGCCTGCCATGCCCGTCTATATCACGAGAAGGTCCTAGATCACTACTCCTCCCCTCGCAACGTCGGCTCCCTCCGCAAAACAGATGTGGACGTGGGCACTGGTCTCGTTGGCGCTCCCGCCTGTGGCGATGTGATGAAACTCCAGATTCGAGTGGACAAGGACACGAACACTATACAAGACGTCAAGTTCAAAACCTTTGGGTGTGGAAGTGCGATAGCGAGCAGCAGTTACATGACGACTTTGGTACAGGGGATGACGCTTGATGAAGCGGCTAAAGTGAGGAATACTGATGTTGCGAAAGAGCTATGTCTTCCGCCTGTCAAATGTATGATGAGTCTGTTCCATTACATTTGTTGCTCCCATCGCGTACGCGGTAGTAGCAGAGCAATGTCATTTCGGATTGAGGAATGAGTACGCGCTAACATGGAGACAGTGCACTGCTCAATGTTAGCGGAAGACGCAATAAAGTCTGCTATCTGTAAGTTATGACCTCCATCAACTTCTAATATTCCAGTTGAAAGGTCTTCGACGGGATTATAAGTACTAACATCACACTCCTCCAGCGGACTACTATAAAAAGAACCCCAAGTCCGTGGCCACGGATCTTAGCGGCACAGACACATCCATAGCACAAGTGCAAGCTGCAAGTCTATGAAAGGAGATGAGCTACTACAGATTACGCAAGAAAAATGCTGAACCGGAGCTGCTGGAAAGGTCATCGGTGGGAGCAAGATCCTTTTTGGGGTACATTCTTCGAGTTAGGCGATCCATAGGGCGGATGGCACTCCATGTCGAGATGAGGCCAAAACAAATTGTGATGAACGGCCGCAAATACGGACGTAGCAGTTCTAGCAAGTCTAGATAGTCTACGTTGAAACTACGAAAATCCTAGATACCTTACTCTTAACAAGGCTGAACCCAGTTCTCATATTCAACACGCACTAACTACGTATTCCCACGTTCATGAAACCCAAAGCTTCTCGTCTCCTCTTTCTATACGGTATTATCGATCCATGAGAGTTAGCATTGTGCTTAATTATCCTTAATGCAATAAGGGTACAAATTGTCTGTTTGGCCTGTGTTAATATTGCGCCTAGAGTATGTATATCAACCAGATAGACTTCAACACTGCTTTGGACAGCCATTTAGTCAGCCTTTGTATACACAATTGTGAGAATGTGGGATATAATGTTACATGACAGCGCTTTTCTTCATTTACTTTGGTCCTACAGGTCTATGTACGGATGAGGTGATCCAGTAGCTTTTAGCTTTGCAGAAACCTTGCCGGCTCCGAGAATTATACGTTTGTGAACTGGGATTCTTGAGAAGATGCCGCAAGTGATACTGCATAACATTATCTTGTCAGTCTGAAGCTTGACGATTAAGCTATCTCTGATCTAATTATAAAACGACGTCCGAGGATGAGGTTCCGGACTTTGTGCTCCTTTGTGCTTGATTGCATGATAGGCGGAGGCACGAAGACTGTTGAATATGCGGCTGTGATGCAGACATTGCAGTGAAAGGAAGTAAACCTAATGTTTGGACCTTCGGGATGGAAGTGCTGAATTGTAATAACCGGCGGCACTTCGTAGAGGCATAATTCTTTCGAGCTGCCAAGGCTGCCAAGGCGGATTACTTTTCGAGCCCTTATGATTTTCGATATGGATGGAAAATCAAGACCAACCTTATCCTTGCCAGAATACCGCCTCGCGCAGAGCATTCACAGAATCCTAATATTGGCTGCCTCAGTATGCTGGCTCGGGCAGCTACACGCTCTTTGCGACTCTGTGAAATACCATTCTCTACACAAGCCGCCTTCCCTTCCATTCGATTACGAGCGTACGCCAAAAACAGCAAGCCGAGAAAACCCTTTGAATACAAGGCACCAACAGGCCCGAATACCACAAATAGGCATGGGGCCAATTCTCAAAGACCGGCGGGCCCAGTCACGAGCGCTATAGAGAGCCAACAAAATGGCCAACCTAAAGCTACAGAACCAAGCTCTGAAACTCCTGTCGACTACCCAGCGGACAAGAATACTCATACTGAACACCTCTACTCAAAAGACAATATACAACCATCTGCGCCATCCGATGGCAAAACCGAATCCCAATCATCCTCGCCGTTCCCTATCGATACCTCGGAAGCTCAGAGACAGACCCTCCAGCCAGAGCCTCTTCAGCCTCTACCTGACCTCACCAAGGGAATACCATCTACTCTTGATTCCGAGATAGAGTCCTCGCCCACGCATATAAGCTCGAAGGGCTTGAACATCACAGAAGCCCCCTCGGAACCAGGGGGTCAAGGCGGAGGAGATCTACCAAAATCCGCATACATTTCGTCGTCTGAGCGACGACGCACCAACATTGCAAGAAATACCTTCATCAGCCTAATCCTTGCCGCTACAATTGGCGCTGTCTACCAAGGGAGGAATTGGGAGAGTGAGGAGGAGGAGCTGGCCCACTCGGATACACCGTCAGGATGGGGATTCGGCTTGATGTGGAATCGTGCTCTCGCGCGGTGGAACTCGACGCTTGATTACTACAACGAGCCTGCATTTCCCAAACTTCTCCCAGATATTGATCCTGCATGGGAAAGACCATATACGCTGGTACTGAGTATGGAAGACATGCTGGTGCATAGTGAATGGTCACGACAACACGGCTGGAGGATGGCCAAGCGGCCTGGTGTTGATTACTTCCTCCGGTACCTGAGCCAATACTATGAGCTCGTCGTCTTCACAAGTATACCGTACCAAATTGGAGGACCTGTCATACAAAAGCTAGATCCATTCAAAGTGATCATGTGGCCCCTGTTTCGAGAAGCTACCCGGTACTCGGTCAAAAGCGGAGAATATGTCAAGGTATAATCTTGTATTCCCTTAAGACAAAGTGGAGTCTGACGCTGCTTCAGGATCTCTCATTCCTCAATAGAGACCTAAGTAAAGTCATTTTGGTGGATACAGAACCTTCACACGCAAAACTTCAACCGGAGAATGCCATTATCATCCCAAAATGGAGGGGCGATCCCGAGGACAAGGGACTTGTGTCACTAATTCCGTTCCTGGAGTTCGTAGGGGCGGACCTTAAGGATACGCGAGAGGTACTTAAGTCGTTTGCAGGGACTGACATTCCGAGTGAGTTCGCTCGGCGGGAAGCGCTCCATAGGGAGAAATTCTTGAAGGAGCTGGATGAGAGGAAAGCCAAGCGACCACGTCGCGGACCCGGCGTTCTGGGCAGCCTTCTGGGCGCGAAGCCACAAACCTCCCCTGACGGCATGGAGAGCTTAGCAGAGGGATTTGATCAGGGTAAAACATATAACGACATGGTACGGGAGAGGGGACAAAAACAATACGAGATCTTAGATAGAGAGATCCGGGAGAATGGAGAGAAGTGGCTGAAGGAGATGGCGGAGGAGGAGAAGAAGATGCAAGATGATGCTATGAAGGGCATGAAATCCAGTCTTACAAGTTTCCTCCCACTTGGAGGAGAGAAGAAGCAATCGTAATGGGGAGACCGCCTTGGTTTCGGCTTGGCCTTTCTTTGTGGTGTCTACAGGGCACTTTTATTTCCACTCATAGCGTCGGTCGGGTACCTATTTCCAATGTACAATATAGGGAGCTTTATGTACAACGTTTCTTGAGCGATTGGACCTTACCACGGGGTTTGCGACCTGGCCCTTTGGCTTTGGACGAATGGAATAGTACGTCAGGGTCGGATATTTTTCAGTGCAGCCTCCGCCCCAGAAAAGACTCGTACCGTCCTCTTAATCATGCATAATGTTGACTGAATGGCTGATGAAGCGAGAATGACCAAAAGGATGCTGTTGGTGGTCGACGCCATACGCGCCCGAACATGTCTTGTCTTGGTTAGAATTTCATCTCCGCCGCCACTCCGCATTTCTGTCAAGTTCCAAAGTACCACAAACTACCCCCTTTACCTCCTGGCGCGTATCGCAGACCGGATGTTCCCAGCCCTTATAATCGTGTGTCGACTGGTCCGAGCCTAATGGGTCAGCAATACAATAATCAAATGTTCTAAAGGCATGGCATTTCTCTGACGCCCCTGATCTATTTGCCCTCAACACGGCAATATGACTGAGACTTCTCGGGCAAGCTGGCCTGCTGCGGAGGTATTCCACGATATGTTAGACGAAAACGATGCCAGTCGGCCGAGCACTATGGAGACTTACACAACCTCGGAAGAGACAAGGGCTCCCGATTGCGAAGAGAACGATGCTATTAGGGTTAAGGAGATGGGCGAAAGCTTGGGAAAGCAAAGGATACTCAGGATGCCTGAGCTACCACCAGAGATCCGTGAGACGTAAGGGTTCCTCCACCCTTTGAAGTTTTGCAAGATCGCTTCCGCTTGCTTGCGAGAACAGCTATTGACGAAAATCACGTTGCAGCATACTCTACCTTACAGATCCGGAAACCTTCGCCTCTCTCGTTCTGGTCGACCAAGCCTGGCGCGAGGCCTCGCAAACACCCCATCTTTACGCCCACCACCTCTCAAGGTGTCCATCTTTCTCACGCTCACACAGCTTCGTCGGAGGACCATTCACAGAAGACAGTTTACCATTGCTACAGAGACAGTTCGCCCGAGAAGTCAAGAGAAATCTATTCGAGGCATACCTACAACCACGGAGAACCCATCTAAGTTTGGTATCTACGACTACGAGCTCTTCGGCTGCATTTCCGGGGGGCGAAGCCTTTGATTTTTCGTTTTCCCCCAATGGCCATTGGGTGCTAGCACTTTCTTCCTCCCGTATATATGTCATCGATACGGTGTCGCCCAGGATATCTGTCCAACGTGAGCTGAAGGTTCTGCGACGTCCAGTGTCCGCAGCTATGTTAGACGATGGCTCCATGCTCGCAGTTTTGTCGTGTGACCACCATGTCAATGTCTACAGCCTGCAAGATCTCGAGGTCAAGCATCTTCGGTCAGTGACACTCGACAGTCCTCCACACACAATAGCCTTAGCACCCAAAGGAGAGGTTCTCGCCGCTGCTTTCGACGGAGGCATTGAGGTCCATTCACTGGCATCGAATGCTTTGGAATCGGACCATAGAGCTATCAAGTGCGATCGCGTCGATGCCCTGACTTTCTCGAGCGACGGCGTCATGCTTTTAGGGACTACAAAGAACAGTAAGAGCCCTAATACCGTAATATTATCAGCTCCGTACTACACGGATGATCATCAAGATTTGCCTGCCTCTGAGCAAATCAGCCAGTTGTGGACGTCCCAAATCCTCTTCCCCAACAGTAGCCGGGATTGCAGTAACGCGATTCTGCTGCCCAACCGTTCCGACGGGGATGCCAATTGGTCGTTTACCTACGATAAAGTCTTCGAGAGTTTTCGTGCGGTACGGACCGATGATCTGAGAAATGGGACTACCTACTTTACAGGTCCCAAGCATCCTAGTGGCGATGGACCTAGCAATGCAAGAAAGAAACTGACGCCGTGTACGCTGCCTTCATCAAGCGACCGCGGAGAGCTGGTGGCCGCCGGCTTTCTTGGCAAAGATGTCTGGCTTTACGGTGTCCCGGAAGGCTTGGATACAGCTACGGTATCCCCGAATGACGATATGCTTCCTCACAACGTTTCTTTGCCCGGGTCAAGTACACCACCAAGTGCTCCGAGAAGTCCTGCGAGGTCTTTCACAAGGGGCGAAGCTACTGAGCTTACCAAGCTACCGAAATGGCAAGTACTGGTCGACAAGTATCGTAACGTATTCGCAAAAGGCCGCCTAGTTGCAGAGATCCCGGACGTTTCTGGCGTGTGCTGGGTTCGCAAGCAAGGTCTGCAAGCAGATCGATCGCTTGCAGAGCGTCTAATCATTGCAGCACCCGGGGGTGTACCAGGAGATCCTGAGCTTGAACAGGACGAATTCGCCGCCGTCGATGGAGGTCGATTGTTTATTCTGGATTTCGACAGATCTGTCAAAGATGGTGCAACGGAAGAGATCACAATCGAAGTTGGCAATATCGAGCCAGAATTGCTGGAAGAGGAACTTATCGACATCGACACTGAGGTTGCTCTTGCTCGGCAACGCACTATCAAGAGGGAGCACAATTCAGCCGTGACTGTCGCTGATGTACTGGCCGCTGCGCCGCCGATACCGGCAATGCCATTGATAGTAGCCCCAACGGCGAATGCAATTGCAAACGTAAGCTCGTCAGCTACGCGTAGTCTCTTGCCTAGCAGCAACAGCGAGCGTAGTACCCAGCGATTGCCGCTTGAAAGGGAGCCTTCAGGTGAAGGCGAAGGTCTCAGTCTAGAAGAGGCATCTGAAATATTTGGGGGGTCCTATGATCATACTCAGCCTCGATCTCGTAATTCGCTCTATCGGTCTGCTACAGCGGTTGCTGCCAATCGCCAGCGCAACCCTAATGCCCCTCGCATCAGAGAACAGGCTGAGTTACGGTTTAGACGAGCCGGCGACCGTACAGAACTTCCGCATGAAAGCGATGCGGATAATTGGGTACCTCCACCGCCGGCCTACACAAAAGATCCTGACAGACCATTGCCAGACGAACTCCGTATGACGCTAACACCCAGGAGTATGGAGCCATCTCGACGTGTGCGAGTGGGTCGCAATTGGCCTCATCGCGCCAGTACGGTGTACGAAAGTCCGGTTCTAGATGGGAGTTCCAGAAGCATCAGCTCTCTTCCGGAATGGCCACCTTCAACTTCAAGGCAGAGGTTGGCCGAGGAGACGGCGCCGACACAGAGCTCTGGTACTATAAGCCCACTAAGCACCCTAGGTTCTGCATTTAGGGATGAGCCTAGTGAGCATTCCAATACAAGTCGGCGACCCTCTACAGCGTCTTCGAGCCGGAGACCAATGTCTGCTTTCGTTGGAAGCGTTACCAAGTCAATACGCAGGCCTAGCAGACCTCGAATCACGTTAATATCACCAGACTCGCAGCCTCCAATGCCTCAGCGAAGAGCTCTGGATGGTTCATTTTCACTACCACCCAGCCCCACCCGTGAGCGACCGGGCTCACCTATCAGCTTGACGGGAGCGAACCTTCAGCAGCGCCTCGACTATCCATTACCCCCTGCCCCGAGCAATTCGAGCATGGAATCGCTCAGCCGACGCTTCAACACGCTCAGTGAAAGACCAGCGACCGCACCAAGACCCGAGCCCTCCGCATTCGAGGAGACGAACCTGATGGCAGCAAGCATGCCCAGCGCGCAACAACTTGCGAATCTAAACAATCGCTCCCGCCAAGCTCCACCCCCTCAGTCCCCTCGTCGCACCTCTTCAATTTCCATCGCCAGCCCGTCCGGCTACCCGATCCCCGCTCCAACCCGCGGCGCTCTAGGCGCAGCCGGCAACTCCACCGCCTCCTCCTCCAGCCCACTCCACTCCCCCTCACGCCAGCTCTCGAACCGAAACCCCTTCGCTCGCTCCTCGCCCGCGCTTCTCCGACCCACGACGCGGAGGCTGGAAACCATCGATAGCGTATCCTCGTTCGTCAGTCGACCGCGCACGCGATCGAAGTCGAGAGAGGGGTTGCGCACGGCGGGGAGTGGGGGCGCGAGCGCGAGGCGGATGTCGAGGAGTCAGAGTTGGGGTCCGACGCTGATGTTGGATCGGGCGCCGAGTGGCGTGCCACAGCCCAAGAAGAGCTTTTCGTGGAAGGGGAAGAGGGGGAGGGGGAGGGGTGGTGAGGGTGTGGATCGGGATAGGGATAGGGGGATTGGTGGTGAGGGGGAGGGGAGAGGCGGGAAGTGCGTCGTCATGTAATATATGGGTTTGTTTTTCTGTTCGCATTTTTCTTGATCATTGGAATCATGGGAAGATGTTGGAGTAGAGTTGGCGGATTCTTGGATGTGCATTTGTATACTTCTTGTAGTGAATGAAAGGACATGAGACGCTTTGTTACGAAAACTCTATACACCAAGCATCCCATTTCATCAACCAACATTATGATACAACCCTCAGCTATATCTCTGCGTCGATATGCGTACCTAGGTATTGGGGTATGGTCGTATGGTATAGTGGTATATGTTGTAGTGGTATTTGATCTCACTAATATTGATATTGATATCGAAGGTTTGGGATATATATATTGATATGGCATCCCTGGAAAGGGGTAGATATCGTCCGAAACAGTGTCTGAGAATTCACAATCCATCTCACCATCCCTCCATCTCTTCCTCTCGCCATCCGTCCTCACCTTCCCCGCTCCCATACTAAAAAGCATAAATATACCATACCATACCACACCCTCGATACTTCGTGGAGGAGAGATGTTCGTGACTATACGCCGTTATGTTTGAGAAGTTGGGTGGGCTAGGAGTTACGGATGGATCTGGGTGCGTAGGGTGTGATATGATGTGATATGATATAAGGATCTTGTGGGTTTTGTGGGTTTATGGGTGGGGAGAAGGGGAGGAGCGGAGGAAATGGTGGGATTGACGGATTGAGAGGATATATTGGTGGGTGAAGGGGGAGATGGGAAAGGAGGAGGGGAGAGGGCAGGGAAGGAGGGGGGCGAGGGGAGGGAAGGATAGGGAGGAGGGGAGGGACAGGAGAGGAAGGGAATGGGGGCAACATATAGGGGACGGGATGGGAAGAGGGAGGGTGCGGAGGAAGGAGGGGTTGGGAATGGGACGGGATGGGAGAAAGTGGGGAAAGGGGAGAAAGGGGAGAAAGAGGAGAAAGGGTGGAGGTATTGTAATAGGGCCCTTGTAATATGTATAGGATATGTATATTCCAAGATCCTTGAGGACTGTGGTTGTGAAAATGGAGTTTTGATGTTGTTGATGTGAAGGAGTGGGGCAGGATAGTGTATTGTGATAGGTCGTGGAGTCTTGAGCTGTCTGCTGTAGGATATCTTGTGTATCTTTAGAGGCGGTGTTTTGTGAAGGGAGCTATTCATTGTTGAAGACATATGTTGCCGCTTTACATTATTGACAGGCATCATGATTCGTAGATGAAGGTGAAGGAGTGCTCGTTCATGCTGTGAGCTTTGCTGTTGTTGGAGTAGTCAGATGGGGAAACCTGCATGGAGCCAGATATAGAAGCGGGACGCTTCTGATGTGATATGTGCCGCTGTCAAGGGTCTAGAAAGAGCCTGACGCTATAATTACTTGTCTTGGGGCCTTGGTAGGTGGAGGGATGGCTCGTGGCTATGTGGGGGGTTCGGTTGAGACGAGAGAGAGGGAATTAGAAAACTGATTGTGCAGTCGCCTCCTGTTCGCGAACCACACTGAAGACTTCTTCTCCACCTCATACTGACTTCGGTAAACAAGACTGTCTAAAAGTTAGGTTTGGAGAAATAGTATTGTTGTGTGATAATCCCGAATATATCTCTCTGGAGCTTGAAGGTCATGTTGGGGAATCCGAGGCGGGACATGCATCACTTAGCTGTATGTTGGACTCCTAGTGGACAGTGCACAAGTGTCGAGGAGCGCTTATGAGACATTTCGCTGCATTGCCATCCTAAACATAAATGCGTATGGCTGATACCATCACTGTAGGAAGTTAATTCCAATGACGAATTAGTCTCTTCCTGCTCCTCATAGCCGAAACATACCTCGTTGCAGATAGAGAGATACTGCGCAGCCCCACTAAATCTGGAACACCTAGACTCTTTCTGAAACCATTCGTACGTCGTTATCCCAGTTAGTGCTGAATCACCATTCCTATACAGTGCATCCCAGCACCATCATCATAATATTCACCACAAGCGTCGTATCAAGAGCTCAAGATCCATCGAATAACGGAAGTCAGAAGTCGTGTCCAAATGATTCGCTAAAACAGCATCGGTGATTCGCTATGTCGCAAAGTCAATGTCAAAAATAAGCAAGCCAAAAGATACCCGAAAGCTTGGACTGTCCCATCTTTAGACTTCGATAACAACCCGTCAACGACTGCACGCGACAGAAGCGACCGGGGAGAGGAATTCTGCGGCTTCGGGACCAAGGCTGATTGATCCCCACGGGCAGATCGTCCCGGGCTTCTGCACTAGATGTATCTATCTTCCTAGCCACACGGGGGTTTCTCCTGCATCCTGCATATTTTCGTAGGATGTGCGATACTCAACCACCAAACCATTGGGCGAGAAGAGTCGCCAAATCAGTCGCAACAACGTCCCCACGTTTTGTCGCATCAGGAAAATTCCCCGCGTGGATGGGACTCGATGTTGTGCGCGGCTATACCAACAGCTGCAGATGTAGGGATGCGTATAGCCGACACCAATGATCGTGCGGCCCGGACTTCCAAAAGTGATGACATGCGACGGGACATCCTAGAGGCATGCTATTCAACATGGTGATGTCTTGCTTATAAAGAATGGCATACCGTGCTTGTCCTTGTCCAGCTCCACGAGCTGATTGTGATTCCCTGGCGAAAACGAGAAGTTTCCCTGCATAAGAACTTGGAAAACTCAAGATAAAAGAAGCGAGCTCCCTTCCTTCAACAATCATGTCAATTACCATCACAGAATACCCAATGACAGGTGCTTCCACACCCACAAGCATGCAGGAACGCCCCGAACATGGAGAGGAGCTGTTAGCGGATGACAGGCCAAAGACGTTTGTGTTCGCATTTCCTCCCTCCAAACCTCATGTTCTCCAATCTCCTTACCTCAACCCATGTCAGATTTAGACCCCTGCTAATTACTATCGTGTTCACAGATCAGAAAAACTCCACCACACGGCCAGAGGTCTGCAAGCAATCGGCTTCAACGAGCATGCCTCCATGTACCACCACGGCTACAGGCAGCACAGTGTTGATTCGCAGACCAAGGAAGAGAAGAGGAAAAGTGGTGGGGAGAAGAAGGAGAGGCCTGGGGGATTGGAGAAGAAGCGGACGATGAGCTTCATAAAGAAGTTGATTGGGGGGAAGGAGAAGGAGAAAGAGAGGGGCCAGAAGGTCTGAGAGAATAAGAGGGCCAAGAGGTGGCTACATAAGATATTGTATGAGAAATGGATGGATGTATGGGTCGTGTAGGCGTTCAGGGTGTTGATCGGATTTGATGGACTGTATGTGAAGGCGACTCTATGATAACGCATCCTAGATTAGTGACGACATGAAACGATTTCTATATGGAACCCAAATGATTGCACTACTCTTCCATTAAGAGATGTCTGAGATGCGTCTTGTGTACCTGAATCTCGACGGAGAGGTACAGAGAGATATTTGACTTGATTGGGGGAAAAACTCAAGCGGAACTGCCAAGCCAGCTTTCGGAGTTAGGTAGCTTGACTGCTTAAAGCCGGCCATATCATCTACTAGCCGAATTGGTCCAGTCAGTCTTTCCAAGCGGGAGACGCAAACCTATGGCATATGTTCCTTGCAATGTTTGTGAAAGTGGACAGAGCGGCTGCTATCGTAGTATACTTATTTTGAAGTAGGGCGGAAGGGTGCAGAGTGGATAACTTCTCCGTGACAGATCGAGATGAGCGATGATGCATCACTCATATCTATCCATCCGTTGCATAGGGGTGAATCCTGTAGTTTGGCTCAGGGTATCTCCAATATGTGTTCTCAAAGGACATGAGAATAGCCATGAAAATGTTGCAAGGACCAATTGTTCCGACATTCGATTGTCATATATACATCATATTGGAGATAAATGCACATGACAGAGATGAACTAGGTCTGATAGAGGGCCGAGAGGCACCAACGTATCACTCGCATGCGTGCCATGCCGCTCCATGTAGAGGGTGTATAGGCAGATGCGAACATACGGTTCTATCTTGAGGGTGCGTTTTCGAATCGAAAGTCCTAACCTTGACCCCGGAAAGTATCCTATGTCTAGTCGTCTGGACGCGACAGACGACGCTAGCTTTTTTTGAAGATTCGTATAGCTCGCTGATACCACGATGGATTCAAGGTGACCGGTCCAGGATCTCAAAATGGGTCACCTTCTTCAGTTCTGGGATGATATGCCAACGGGTATAATGTTTGATGCTACGCATCTTGCTAGTAGCCCTACTGTTGAATGTATTGACCATTACTGGTGACATCAGGTCGTAGCAGCATGTCGCCGCAACGGTAGACAGATTTCAGGCTATCCCAGCACGAGTGCTATTTCAAGTCGCAATATCAATACCAATCCAAGACAAATCAGGCATTAAGCTTGACAGTCACTATGGTGCCAAGCCGCTAGTCTGGAAGTGGACCGCTGCGCCGGTGTTGGATATGTGGATATGTAGAATATGTCGTGGTGGCCTCATCACTCAATGGAGTCATCATCAAGCCATCCAACCCTCTTGCTCTAGCACTTGCGAAGGAGTGTTCTGCCATGTGTACCGACAGTAATTCTTACTCGAATTCCATGTCGTTAACGTTCTCTGGTGATGCTCCCAAGATGCTGGAAGTCCAAGGCCAGTCGCATTACCATCCAAAGGCTAGTCTTGTTACCATGCCTTATCGTGCTGTCTCTGCTGGCTGCTGGCGGTCAGCCCATGAAGGATGCCCAAATCAGAGAGTTGAGGTACGTCCGTGTGGCCTTAAAGACGGTTGCCGCGCTAATCAATCGTCTGCAGGCAAGAGGCGGAACACATGTTCTATCACGGATACGACAACTACCTTGAGCATGCCTTCCCTGAAGACGAACTGAGACCCCTATCTTGCAAGCCATTGACACGAGATCGTAACAATCCTAGTCATATTGAGCTGAACGATCCGCTTGGGAATTACTCGGTGACTTTGATTGATAGTCTCTCTACGCTCGCTATCCTAGCTTCATCATCTACCACATCTGGCGGTGGCAGCAAAGCGCTGCGATACTTTCAACTTAGTGTCGCGGCTTTGGTCGAGCAATACGGGGATGGATCTGATGGCGATCACGCAACAGGCAAAAGAAGCAAAGGCTTTGATGTGGATAGCAAGGTCCAGGTCTTTGAGACAGTTATACGAGGGGTGGGCGGGCTACTCAGCGCGCACTTGTTCGCTGTTGGAGAGCTTCCCATTCGTGGCTATAACCCAGGCAAGAGGAACAGATCTGCCCAGCAGATAGCCAGAGACGCAGATGCCCGACAGATTCATTGGTCCACCGGCTTCGTCTATGATGGGCAGCTCTTACGGCTCGCCCATGATCTTGGCCGACGCTTGCTATCAGCTTTTCATACTACGACTGGCCTGCCGTATCCTCGGGTCAATCTTCGGCATGGGGTGCCATTCTACGTCAACTCACCAATGAATCACAACACAGAGACTGGTCAATGCCATCCCAATCAGAACCCTCCGGCCGAATTGACGGAGACTTGCAGCGCAGGCGCTGGTAGCCTTGTTCTTGAGTTCACAACCCTGAGCCGTCTGACTGGGGATCCACGGTTTGAGCAGCTAGCCAAACGAGCATTCTGGTCGGTTTGGGAAAGAAGAAGTTCGATAGGTCTGGTAGGATCTGGGATTGATGCCGAGACAGGCTTGTGGGTGAACGGCTACACAGGTATCGGAGCGGGCATCGATAGCTTCTATGAATATGCAGCAAAAGCTAGCATTCTCCTATCCGGCTCGCCGTCACCCGACGGGATGGGTCCGCAGCCTGTGAATGGGACTCCGACGTCCATGCACAGTACTTTGGTATCTGAGGATCACCAGACTGGGGAAGCTTTTGGACGGGTGTGGAAGGACTCACACGCTGCCATCAAGCGTCATCTCTACCGTGGTGATGCATACATCCATCCTCACTACGTCCAGGCTGATCTTCACACTGGAGCTTCCCGTGCATTCTGGATTGACAGCTTGAGTGCTTTCTACCCTGGCCTATTGGCTATGACTGGCCATCTCGAGGAGGCGACTGGGACGCACCTCTTGGCTACGGCGCTCTGGACTAGATATTCCGCTCTACCAGAGAGGTGGTCAGCGTCGACCGGCAGTGTTGAAGGTGGTCTTGGATGGTGGGGCGGGAGACCTGAATTCATCGAATCCACCTACTATCTCTATCGAGCGAGTAATGATCCCTGGTATTTACATGTTGGTGAAATGGTCCTCCGAGACATCAAGCGGCGGTGCTGGACGAAATGCGGCTGGTCAGGATTGCAGGATGTCCGAAGCGGCGAGCGCAATGATAGAATGGAGAGTTTCTTCCTCGGCGAGACGACCAAGTACCTGTTCTTGCTATTCGATCCGGATCACCCACTCAATAAGCTTGACGCGCCTTATGTCTTCAGCACCGAGGGCCATCCACTAGTCATACCACGTTACGTCAATGAAAAAGACGGTAAATCGACGCCTCGTTCGCCACCGCAGCACACTCCGAAGAACGCATCGATGGAAGTGATAGAAGAGTCCGTCTGTCCGGTGGCGCCGTCTCCGTTGCCATTCAGTCTGTCAGCAACTGCTGCACGTCATGATCTTTTCCACGCAGCCAATCTTGCTCGTCTTCATCTAATGCCAACACCAGATACTTTGGAGTCTCCCCTCGTGGAGTGCTCGAGCGACCATCCTAGCATCTCGATATCAGACGTCCAGTCTCCGTCTAATTATACCTACTTTCCATGGACTCTACCTTTGGACCTTGTCCCTCATAATGGCACTTCCTCGAAGATTACACAACGACAGACATTCGACATCTCTTTTCCGGCGACGCCCAACGTCGTAGTCGGTCCTGGTTTTCTGCAGCGCGTTGGTAATGGCATCCTCATAAACTCTATGGCGGGGCTACGGTTAGGCATGATCCAGGACGTACCTTCCGAGTCGCCGGATACTCCAAATGCAAACGAGTACCGGGTCCATGCGATCAATAACATCTTGCTAGGCAAGGATGAGAGGATATTCCTTGCCAAAGACACGGCCTTGAACGTGGTTAATCCCTTGGATCCTAACTTCACCCGTATCCGCGATTCTGCCATGCTTGATATCCTGGTGGATGTACGACCTCCGGAAGGCAAGGGGCACGGCCAAACCTCTAATCATCAGCAACTTAAGCCTACCAACGACACCAAAGTACCTCCGACTCCTAGCCCCGAACCCTTACTCGACAACTTAGTCGCCGTCAACCCCGAGGTAGCATCGAACATGAAGCAAGCCTTCAGCTCTCTCCTCCAACAAGTAGCCGGTCTAATCACCATACCATCTCCCCCACTCCAGCCACCCCAAAACCAACCTCATCCACGCTCATACTTCCCAGCCGTCACGCCCGTCGGCCCCGGAGTCGCGCCTCTTCCAGACATCGAAGATGCCCTCGGCCCCGACATCCACGGCGCCCCGCAGGGCTCTCTAATCTGGAACCGCATCCACGTCTGCGACGAAAATTGCGAAGCCCACGCCCTTCCGGCATCCGTACCGAAAGAGACCGACATCATCGTCATGAAACGTGGCGGATGCAGCTTCGACGAGAAACTACGCAACATACCCACCTTTGCCCCCTCCGAACGATCGTTGAAGCTCGTCGTCGTCGTCTCGTACGAAGATGAACCTGGTCTGCCGCCGGGGTTCCTGATCAGGCCGCTGTTGGAGCGGGATCAGCTGATGGCGAGTGGGTTGCCGAGGCGAAATCCGGTCCCTATGGTTTTGGTAGGCGGGGGGGAGAAGACCTATGATGTTTTTCGGAGGGCAGTGGGGGTGGGGGTTAAGAGGAGGTATTCGGTGCAGGCGCAGGGGATCCCGATTAGTAATTTGGTGATTTTGTAGAATTGTGTTTTATAGTGCTGGAACTTGAGTTTGTGAAGAATGGTTATGAGCAGGACGGGACATGGGCTACGCGAAGTCCTTAGGTTCATAAACTTGCCAACTCATATGTTCCATTGCAGTTGAATACAGATCTCTGTCCTGATATGATGATTGTGCGAAAATGAGGACCATTTATTAGTCCTCACGACATTCCACCATCACAACTGTCAATGTTCCCATCCTTACTTCACCTTCCTATGACCGATTCAGCACAAAACCCAGAACAAGATATCCCCTTCCCATATGCAGCCATGGCTGCCTCAAGTTCCTACATCACAGGTATATACAACAACCATCCACGTCCATCTCGCCCAGCAATTGCCCTCCAATCCCTATCGTATCCCCCTCATCCATCACACAACATCTCCATAAACCCACACTCGTACTATACATCATATCCAACATCATCGCAAACTGAAACTAACACAGCGCGTAAAACGTAAAATACGGTTGAACATCTTAGCTATGCTATACCAGTATAGACCCTCAACTATCGAGTATGCATACATGATGATTGCACTAGATCAACGTTGCTAGTTTTTATAGATAGAACAGGTGTAGAGGTGGGTTGGCGGTGGTTTTGGGGCCTGGTGATATGTTGTTAGGGGTTTGTCTTTGGAGAAGGGCGGGGATATGGATGATGGGGTTTTTTTCAGAGGGATTGTGCATGTGGAGAGGGCGGTTGGGGTTGGGTAGTGCTGGTTCGGATCGATGTATAAGGGGATGTCAGCGATTGTGATGGTTGGTGGGAGCGTTGGTGGTGGTGATTTTTGGCTGTGGTTGTTGGGACGTAGCTGTTGATTAGCTTTTTTCCTTGAGCATCGTTTTTTCAGGGAGGGATGCTTTGTTGCAATGGATTGTATTTTGCTTTGATTAAGAGCATAGTATTCGTTATGATTTATAAATAGAGATTATTATGTGTGGTACTAGCATCATGCATGGGCTTTTGAGGGCGGTAAAGCATGTGAATGGAGAAGGAAAGGACGATCGTATATTTTTGGGTGACTGTGAGTGTTGCTTACGTGCCAACGAGGGAGTGTCATTGTGCTAGACGTTTTGAAGTGTGCTGCCATGGATGAGATGTAAGACTAGGTGACAGGTATGGACGCCTGGGAGGTCGTGGTTGTATTGGGACTGAAAGCTGCTCAGGACTAGTGACAACGATTCCTCGCATGGTCCTGTAGCCAATACGTCATCCTGGGGAGTGTTAAGCTGAGCTGGAATAGAATGTGTCCAGTAGATCAAGAGAAGAGTGTGGCCTGTGAGGGTGGGTCCAGGAGATGGCCGATGTACTAGCGTGGAGAATCCCAGTATCACGTGACCTCCACATATCGTCTAAGAGATCAAAGAAAATAGGGGTCTGGTCTGTAATGGTTCCAAACAGTCAGATCATGCAGGATCTGGATGAGAAAGGATGTCAGTGGTGCGTAGTAGTTGATTCAATCAATGGTGGGGTGAAAGAGGTGATGGGCGGTGTTCCAAACCCCTGCCTGATTGGCCAGAATGCCTTACCCTAACCAACTTCGAACATCAAAACCCGCGGCCTCCCCCCGTTTTCCTCATCCTCCTCTTGCAATCTCACAACCCATCCATCACTTTCTTGGCCATTTAGGCCCACCAATATCTTGTAGTAGTCCATCACCGCCATCAAAAACCCGAATCGATTGGATTTTCTCCCTCGGTTCGCTTTTGCCTCGTTTTGGTTTTCGTCTTATTCTTGCTCATTTGTTGCACCACCCCACCACATTGTTGCCTTCCGTCATGTCATCGACCAACTCCTCTCCCAACCATCATTCATCAAAACGTCAAGCAAAAAACCATTCGTCAAGGACGACCAGGAGAACCAATCCGTCAAAAGACGTCTTACTTCACCACCCAATGTCATCACCGCCACCAGATGACTGGGTGCTCTTTTCGCAAGACATCGTAACAGAGACGAACTCGAATGTCAGACATGCCCCACTTAGCAGACGGACGAAGTTTGCAACCACATGTCTACAGACCCTGCCATTGCCCGACGGTCACGTGACCGAGCTTAAGGCAACAACGCCGGCGATGACTGCCATTCGATTTCCTCGCAAGCCATACAAGCCTTCGAATTGCTTAAATCATATGTCGGCGCGCAATTGTACTGCCGCTTGCGTTAACACAAGGCCTCCTCCGCCGCCAATGAACATCGGGGTGCCACCCAAGGCACCATCACCACCACGCCTACCGACGCCAGAACTTCCTGAAATTGAAGAGGACGATTCATGGTCCTGTTGCATGTTTTCCGAAAGTAATGAGAGTGGTAAGAGTACGCAGACGAATGACGACTTTTGGAACGAAAACGGTAGGCTTCATGGTCATTGAAGAACTCTAGCGCAAAGGACTGACGCTGGTTTATCATAGATGAGAAATTCACGCAGCATATCAGACGGCAGGAAAACGTAAATTGAGCCAAGGAAAAGGCGAGTCAACGCAGCGTGTTGGAGGGGAAAATTGATCGAAGCGAGTGCTTTCCTAATAATAGACGAAGTATACGAATGTGCACTTTCTTTCCTTACGGACCCTCTTCAAGATACATCATAGGTAGCTCGTATTTCTTGGCATGTATGATACTCTCCAGGTTGTGATGTGGGTTCGACCCCTCCTGCCATTGAAAATCACTCAGGGCGGACGCCCAGCGCTCCCAGTCGCGCACCTAGACGATCATTGTCGCAATGTTGACCCCGCCTTGCAATTTTGGCTCGGAAGCTCGTGGGGGTCCAATATAGTGCTTCCCCATAGAGTACAAAAGCGAAATCCCTAGAAACATAAAGAAGATGGGTTGATCTGGCATGAGGTGAGGTTGAGAGAGGCCTGTAAAGTACATTAACTTGTTTGGGCGTAGTCTCTCCTGTAACCCGAAAACTTTTAGTGCGACCTCGGCCCACAAACACTCGGCTTCGAAAGTCACCAATACCAAGATCGCTAATCGCTGCCAGACAATCACTCAAGATGTCTAAGAGAGGGTACATATCGTGGACTGCTGCTACTCCGCTGAACTTGGAAGCTGACGTGACCCTTTCAGGCGCGGTGGTGCCTCGGGCAACAAGCTCAGAATGACTCTTGGTCTCCCAGTGTACCCCACCCTTCCCATAAGCCGTCTTGTATGCTAAGGATTTTGCATCGGAAGGTACTGAATTGCACTACCTAGTGGTGCTGTCATGAATTGCTGCGACAACTCCGGCGCACGAAATCTCTACATTATATCCGTCAAAGGCATCGGTGCCCGCCTCAATCGGCTACCTGCTGCAGGTGTTGGAGATATGGTAATGGCTACAGTCAAAAAGGGGAAGCCTGAGCTGCGGAAGAAGGTTATGCCAGCCGTGGTGGTACGACAGAGCAAACCGTGGAGGAGATCAGATGGGGTGTACCTATACTTCGAGGACAATGCTGGAGTGGTGAGTTAATACTCAGAGCTTGCGCGTTTGGTACAGGATGGAATGACTCTGAGTGCTGGTTATATGGGAGAGCTGTATACTCTTAGGAAAGAAACATGGGATAATGCCTGACAAGGGGTGGTATGGACGTCAGATCCGGATGAGCGTTGGGTCGAAGAGAGCCATGATCACCATGGAATGTTTGGATGGCTGACACCAGCTTTCACCAGATCGTTAACCCGAAAGGCGAAATGAAGGGGTCGGCAATCACAGGGCCAGTTGGGAAGGAGGCAGCAGAGCTATGGCCGGTACGTGAAGTCGGTGGTCAGAAGTGAGGTGTTTGCTAACAATTCCAAGCGTATTGCTAGTAACTCAGGCGTGGTGATGTGAGATGGGTGCATTCGATTCGTACAATGACTATTGATCATGAGCAACGATAGCTTGATGGGCCTGCAGGATGAATAGACGATATCATCATTGAGGATATCAATTACACTTGCCGTCCTCTAATTCCAAGTCATGGCCTCTGTTCTATGTGTACTGTTTTGCGAATGATGGCAAGCACTAAGACACATGATCGTCTGGGTAGACTGGTTGTAGTACTTGTATGCAAACAATGCGTAGCGTTCCTAACCTTGATTAGATCGGTAAGTATATAGTAGATATTTCAAGAAGGCCAAGCTTCTCCTGTAAATTCCTGGCAAACAACCTGGACTTTCTTGCAAGCGTACATATTTCTGTCTTTGCTATTAGCATGCATCATTACGTATTAGGAGCTTTGCTTTTCTTGTTCTCTGTTGCGAATCTACTAACATCATATCTGTATCTCTATCCTACAATCAATTACTGCACCTTCCCACCTCAACCAGAGCGACGCGATAACGTCCAGATCTATCCCACCCAATATCCACCCTTCCGTCTCCTTGTTCTCGGCGATCCTCAACTAGAAGGAGATTCCTCCCTCATCAATCCCGAGGGTGGCTTCTATCCGAGCCTGACTACACTCTGGTCAGATGTGCGCGCTGCGAAAACGACGGCCGAGCGACTGAAGGTGCCAGCGACACATCTACATGAACTGTTCACTACCGACCTCCCACTCGTACTCCAAGCGTATCGAAAAAGGCTAGACCTGATTGGCAATGACTTTTATCTTGCACACATCTATCGTACGCTACATTGGACTTTACTCCCAACCCATGTCGCAGTCCTAGGAGATTTGATTGGGAGTCAATGGGTCAGCGACGAAGAGTTCGAGCGCAGAGGGATACGCTACTGGGGTAGAGTCTTCCAGAGGGGTCGAAGAGTCGAGGATGACGTGACCAATGGTATACATACCAGCCTGGATGAGGCAGATAGTGTGAAAGGCTGGACGAGGAGGGTCATCAATGTCGCCGGCAATCATGATGTTGGGTACGCTGGGGATATAACAACCGACAAGCTACAACGCTTTGAAAGGGTTTTTGGAAAAGCAAATTGGGAGACGCGCTTTACATTATCGATCGATCATATGGAGCAAGGCCTTGAACCAGTTGAGCTTAGGCTTGTGGTACTCAACTCGCTCAATCTCGACACGCCAGTGCTCGACCCTGACCTTCAAACGGACACCTACAAATTCATGAATGATGTGATTAGAGATTCGAAGTCTGTCGAAGATAGGACTACGGGCACGATCCTCCTCACTCATCTGCCTTTACACAAGGAAGCCGGCATCTGCGCGGACGGCCCCTTATTCAATTTTCACGACGAAGAGCATGGTGGAGGTGTCAAAGAGCAGAACCATCTCAGCTACGATGCAAGCAAGGGTATACTGGAAGGCATCTATGGGATGAGTGGTGACTCAAGCGTACCGGGCAATGGGGTTGGGCGGAATGGTATTATACTTACAGGCCACGACCATGAGGGATGCGATGTCTACCATCATCTCCCCAATGCGGACGAACCCACGGCGAGAAGGTGGACTGCTGAAAAGTGGAATGCAACAAGGTGGAACAAGACGAGCTCCGACATGGATAATTCTGTGCCAGGCATCCGCGAAATAACGGTGCGGAGTATGATGGGCGACTTCGGAGGCAATGCTGGTTTGCTCAGCGCTTGGTTTGACCCTACAACTCGAGAGTGGCAATTCGATTACTCGACATGTGCTTTGGGGAAACAGCATATCTGGTGGGCCATTCATATCTTGGATGTTATCACAATCGCCTTCTTGAATTATGTTGGATGGAGTATTTTCCGCAGTGCGAAAAACGGGAATAATCAGGGTGGTGAGAAGGAGAAGACGCTTTGAAAGTTGTTCGTCCAGACACTGGCTTTGATAGCCATGAGTGTCTGCCCGTGAACGATGATTTTCTTCCAAGATTCGGCCATCACTGGGGTACGTCCCCCATGCTCCTGGTATACCCAACCCACAGACTGAATGTCAATAGCAGTCCGGTCGTCCTATGGATGAAGTTGATCTGATAGGTGCTGACATACCCTCTTCGAGTCAGCTCGATCATCCAATTCGCAAATCCTTGGACGGCAATCCAATGGATGACGTGTCCCGCTGGCGCCATGGCCTCCAACATTATGTTGCCCACGCAAATACGATGGCTTCGGGAAGGCACAACGTTGGTCAGAGCAGCGAACGCAGCCACACCCTCATAGAAATCGAGCAAATCCGCTGCAGCCGAGCCTATGGGTAGGAGGCAGGTGAAGTCGTGGTGATCGACGATCCAGTCATTGCCCAGAAAGGTTGGATGGACTGCGACGCGAGCTTTGAGGGATGGCAGAGGGGCGGAAGACGTGCTACCGTTGTGGCTCGCCACATGATGACCTTGTTGAGCTATCTGAGGTCTCGGACCCTGGTCATTGCTTATTCTCGAGCAGAAGAAGGCATGATCGAGGAGCAGGATTTGTAAGATTGCCGAGAGAGACACCAGGCCACGCAACAGCATATGATACTGATCAAGTGGACAACGACACCGATAATGACAACTGAAAAGCTGCTGTCATCGACCTTTTGATTTTGTCTTCAGGTCCATTCGTCATCCGGCAGTCGGTTGTAGGCTGTCGCTTGGGACCTCGGATCGTCGCTTGCAGTCGCTTCGCCGACCCTCCCCTGTCAAATATCTAATAACGTCGCTCGTGCCTTTTTTCAAGCTCTCCTTCGAAGTGTACGAGGCGATCTTATAAGCAAGTCTACGACGAAAGGTGAGCACATCGTCTGATCGTGCTCACATGAGCTATGCTTTGGCCAAGGCAGCAATAGTCATGAAAAAGTCCATGAAACAATGTATACAATGATGGATTCGGGCATTATCCCAATAAACATCGAATTCATCAGCGCTAATCCCAAACTCTGCAACGATGTCATCTCACAGCCTCTGCCAACCAAAGCCATTCATACAACAATCAGTAAATTACGAGTCGGGGCCTCCTCTCCAACCTTCCACCGAATCCCAACATGAAGTACTCATACCAGGCTTCCAATAATCACCTATAGTGTCCGTCATATATCCGAAACCCTTTCAACAACAACAGCCGCTCCTGACCCCCAAACCTTCCACACCTACCCATATCCCCCCCCCCTTTTCCACACAAAACACACCCACCTCCAAAACCATCGGCCCATGCCAAAATAGCCACACACACCCTCGCACCAGCCACTGCCCCTTCGTTCTCAACATCTCCTTTGAGCCAAGTGTGCGTGATGGTAGTCAAGTCATGCCTGAAAGGGGAATTTGGGACGTGTCGTGGGGGTTTTTTCCATGCGTTGGTGTGTGTATGATTATATTCATGGAATAGAATAGAGTAGAATAGCACTGAAGCTACCTATCTATCAGGTTATGGAGATAGGGAAATGGATCATTCTCTAAATCCCAGATGATAGCGTTCGCTTGTTCTGGTTGAGTGCTCTCCATCTTCCATCTTCCATCTTCCATCTTCCATCTTCCATCTTCCATCTTCCATCTTCCATCTTCCATCTTCCATCTTCCATCTTCCATCTTCCATCTTCCTCCCCCTCTCCCATCTTCCTCTTCCTCTTCCTCTTCCACCCCCTCTTCCACCTCGGCACGCCATAATCCATCCGCCAACCCTTTCATCACATTCCATCGCCTAGATACCATACCTTACCTTACCTTACTAAAGTACTTTGGGAATGGAGTATCGAGGATTATTTTATTAGGGGGGCTTGGGGTTGGGGTTGTTGGTGTGGTTTTTGTTGGGTTGGGTTATTTGGGTTGGGTTATGTGGGTGGGTGTTTGGGAAGGGCTGGGGTGGACTGGGGTGGGGGTGGGGGTAGGGGTGGGGTGGGGATATGGGGATATCTGGGAATATGTGGTGGGGGATAGGTTGGTTGGTTGATAAGGATATTTTTGGGAGACATTGATGATAATATATACTATTCTTCGTTCGTTCATCCATGTCTCTAGCATCATCTGTTACTCCCCTTTTCCGAGATCGGATTATTTGTTGTAGGTAGGATGATTGCTTGAGTGGGAAGTGGAATTGATGATCCCGGGGTGGAAGGATTGACGTGGTCAGAGGGCTAGGCCTTATGCGAAAACGTTTTATTACTATAATAGGATGTAAACATTACTATATATTCTAGGCTGTCGTTGTAATCGGTATTTTCCAACTCCCGAAACATTACGGTTCGTATGCGTCTTTCTTTCCAACAGTCATCTTCATTCCTTTTGTTAAGTTCCGCGCAGAATTTGAACCTTTTCCTACACCGGCACGACGAGCAACTGTAAAGCATAACAATCGTTCTGAAACGGGCGCTGTGTCGGCGCGAAAGTAACAAAAAAAGGACCAGTACCACTACCACACGTGAAGAAAACCTGATCACTATAATAACTCCCCGTATTGCCATAGCAACTAAGCTGCCCATTGTTGACCTGACACTCGATCTTATACAACCCCTGCCCCGCAATCGTCGCCGGCGCATAGAACGAAAAGGCATGATCGGCGACGAAGGGGGGCAAGGCGCCGATCTCGGTCCCGGATTGGATCGTGCAGTCGGCGTTGAGGGTGAAGGTTGAGGCTAGGGTCGGGTTGGGGGTGAGCTGCATGATGTCGGTGCCTTGGTCGGCGTTTTCGCCCGAGACGAGGGTGATGGTGTTTCCTTCGATGGCGGGGGGGGAGGGGTAGGTGTATTGGAGGTGGGCGACGAGTTTGAAGGTGGCGGGGGTGCAGGTTGGGGCGGGGGTTGAGGTTGTGGATGGGAGGGTGGTGGGGGTTGTTGATGGGGCGGTGGTGATTGATCTCGTGCTGTAGACGGAGCCGGTGGGGGTGTGGGTTTTCTTGGTCTTGGTTTTGGCGGATGTGCCTGTTGAGTAGAATGCCGTCCCCGTAGGAGTCTTGCTCTTCTTCTTGGTCTTGGTTTCGGTTTCGGTTTCGTTTTCGATTTCGGAAGAAATATCGGTCGGGTACGGGGCTGTGGCGGTACTGGACTTGCTACGTGGGTGCTTGCTGGTTATGGAGAGTTTGCTGGAGGCGCCTGTCACGCTGGGCAGGGATATGGTGCCATAGGATGATGCTGAGTTTGTAGGGCCCCGCGAACTCCTCACGCTGGTCGTGTTGGGGTAGAAGGACGGCTTTGACGTATTGGCTGTGCACACGGCGGCAGCGAAAAGAAGGCCCAGGAGCTGGTAGGATTGGTACAGCATGATTAACGAAGGTTGGAAGTTTTATGCAGCGATTTGTGACGGTTAACAAGGATTCGTCTGTAACCTTGACGGAGTGGGAAACGATTGAATAGAAAAAGAGGAAGCTGTTGCAATGGTTGAATAAACGATTGAATATTTATAGCAGGAACAAACAGAAATATCAGGCAGTGGCCACCCCTTTATCAAGGCCATTCTCAATTCTCACATCAGCCTGGAGTCCACGCAAAGCAGGATACGAGGACTCCTCGTTTGTTGATCACCGCAGCGGCAGCCACAAAGATGGGAGCTAAGCTCAAGCGTATCGATTCGGCCTTCACCGTTTTCCCCTTCCAGAACAAAACGGCGCTCCCGGCTCTCGGCCGAGCTTCCAGAATCTTATATCACAAAGGATCATTGTCATCGAAGCATGAGGTTCGCCACAGTCTTCCACGGAGCTTCGCGTTCCACACACAACCATACCTCCAAGTTCCACCATGAAGACGAGTGTCGAAACTCGCGTATTTCTCCCACCACAATAAATTCCCGAGGCCAAGCATTTCGCGTTCTTCGTCGTGTCCTAAAGAGAGCAGATCGATGATGATCGAGTGCTGACTGCTGAGTGGCTTTCTCCCGATGCTAGTGTCGTCGTAAGCGAGCGGCTTCGCCTTGTGAGTGGCACGAGTAGCAGGAACCGCTAGCAGCCGGTTTTCAGGTCGTAACGCCAAGCCACGTGGCGTAATGCCAAGTCTTTTGCCGATCTGGATACGGGCTCACGGCTGCCAAATTTAGAATTTAGAACTACCTGACTCAGTGACTGCCACGACGTTGTTCTTGACGAGGAGAAGCCGGATCGCTGAGCTGTGAGAGGGTATGGGGACGCCCTTAACCTGGGATACACCTACCTAGAATTCTTAGGCAATTATATTGGATCGGATTCAGGAAGGTATGAATGCCATCAATCGAGATATCCCATAAGGCGGTGTCATACATAGCAACGGCTATCATGATGAGACTTGATGGCTGGGCAAATCAACTTCTATAAAGTAAAGTAAGCTGAGATGATATGCAGTCTAGCCTTTGTAGGTTTAGCGCGCTGGTATGTGTGGCTTACCACCAGCTTATGCGAGTGGAGACATCTCACCTGCTATTTCGTACGTTCCTGCCCCACATCGGCTGCATAGCCCAAAAATCTGAGTTAGCTTTCACACCTAATCGGCCTGTGCAGCAATAGCTTGCCTTGGCCCAGTCCAAGTTCGTCTTTGTATGTAAGGGCCTGATTGGTCGTTCAGCTTTTCCTGCATTGCTTACGCGCAGTCTCTGATCTTTACTCAGGATTGACTGGCCCAACTCGGCGGACGTGATCGTGGTTGATTTCGAGCCCACGGGCGAGTATTATAAGAGCTCGGTTATCCATCGCGGTCGCCGGTCCATCTCCGAAGATGTGGATATGTACTAGAATTTGGAGCACGTGACGATTCACCGTGTCTTAACCATCTTGAGCTCGACCTCCCCTTGCTTGGGGCCCATCATAAACATCAACGCTTTGCCATCAACTAACCATGGACTCGCTCAAGGTCTACCACCGAGGTACTGGAGCTCACCGCGGCCTATACCTACGTCCCAGATCGGGGGTTTCACTCGGGTTTCACTCGGTGCAGTTCATGACACGATCCTGACCGAGCTATATATCTCAGACACTTTGCATTCGGGACTCACGGGACCGAAGCACTTTCGACCAAGCGAGAAGTCACCATTGTACCATCGGTCCACAGGGTCAGAATTCGAGCGCGTCATGGTAAGAGGAGGAATCATCAAAGACCATTGTTGCCGAAGAGCGGGCCACTGGGTGGAGGTCTAACTTGAACATCCAATACAAACGGCGGATAAGTGTGCTAATGCATCCTCCATTGAACCTCACGTTGAGGAACCGCAGAAGTGAGCGGCGATAGTGCGTCACTTCGTCCCCTCATCTCAGCACATTTCTACCTCTCAAAACATCAAGCTACAGCTCTTAGCCATATCACACACATCAAAGGATTCTTCTCCGCCCTAATCGCCAGAGCGCATCACGCCATCAACCGTCCTCTGTCATTCTCCCACCATTTTTTGCACTACAACACTCCGCCCCTCGTAAGACTCCCCTCCCAACATGAACACGCACCATTTTCGCCCCTTACATCCTTCGGACTGGTGTCCATCTTCAGCACGCTCGTTGGTCTCCATGAATACCACCACGACATTTCCCAGGGGACAATTTCTAGGGCCAAGTCCCCCATACTGACAGCGTCATACAAGGCCTATCATTCCCTGTTTCTTCAGCTCATGCATGCTCTGGGTCTCCAAAGATGCAGCCATACTTAAGCGTTGCAGCCTCCCTGCGCTTCTGCGGCTATCGCCTACGCCACGTGGCGTGTTATTTCCCCGCGGGTATAAAGTACTCCACTCACTCACTCGAGACGAACATCGATACAGGTAATCGCGCGTATGCTCACGTGTCTGAGCGGCGGGTAGGATCCTTGCGGAGTGTGTATCACACGTGCTGGAGCGCCACCCAGATTTGTAATCTGATATGAGATTGCAAACCATCCCAGAACCCAGTAGATAAACACGAGTCCCCATTCGAATCGCAAAGGCGACACATCCCACCCCAAACTCTTCGCATTACATACCCAAACCACCCCCATCCCTCCTCTTCCCCCCATCCATTTCTCCATCCATCCCCATCCCCATCCCCAAACCCCCTCATCCCCTCCCCCACGATAAATACCACGCCGACACAATCGACACCGAAGGCACCGCCCGCGAAGTCGCCGTCGTCATCGTCGCCATCGTCGTCATCGTCGTCATAGTCGATAGTGTCGCATTCGCCCTCGCATCTCCCGCCATCGCCGCCACCGCATCACCACCACCCCCGTTCGTCACCCCTGCCTTCCCCGGACACGTGCAGCGCGGACAGATACCGTCCGGGTCGCTGCGGCCGCGACCGCCGTTCGGGGCTGGATATGTGATTGCGAGGGAGAGTTCGCCGTTGGAGCAGGAGTAGTTGTAGAGAGTGTGGCAGGTTGTGGCGTAGTATTTTCTGCCGCCTTTGGGGCCGGGGGGGCAGGAGAGGGGCTGGGTGGTGGTTGTTAGCTGGGTTTTACAGGGGGTGGGGGAGGAGGGTGGGTGTTTACGTTATTGATGGGGTGGATGGGGAGGGTGGGTGGGTTGGGGAGGTTGAGGGTTGGGGGTGTGGTTGTTGAGGGGGGGTGGAGGCGGAGGATGGGTGGGCTGGGGAGGTTGAGGGTTGGGGATGTGGTTGTCGAGGGGAGGTTGAGGACGAGGAGGAGGAGGGGGAGGGCGAAGAGCGGGGCGTAAGAATGCATTTTCTGGGTGGGTGGCGGTGGGTTTGGTGGTTTGAATGTTGTGTTGGGTAGGTATCACGCACGGTAGGTCTTTGCGTGGCGGTATCGATGGGTAGGTAAGTAGAGAGTGGTGTGAAATATCACTCTAGGGGGAAGGGATGCAACATATACACATCCGCCTCCTGTGGAAATTTGGCAGTAAATAATAAATCTTGGGGGCAAATGACGTCCTGCTCGAAACATTGCTGAAACGGGCGGGAGCCGGTAGAATGGTAGAAGTACTGTATACAGAACAAGTCGGGCATTTGCGCTTACGGGATAGGCGAAAGTACTTACTTATTATATGTTGTATCCGCCTTTGGAGCCAATAGGCGCACTTTGCGAACAGTGGGTCTTCACGTGTCGCACCCCGGAAATCTCGTATAGAGTTGCCACACTTCGCATCGCATCTGTTTGTTTGTCATGTTTGTAGGTCTGGACCTGTCTTTTGTTCGGGTGCCGCGAGAGGAAGAATGGATATGGATATGGATATGGATTTGGAGTGGGGAAGCTGGTTGGTGTATGTGGGCGATCTCGTTCAAGATGAAGATATTTGGGGAACTGTAGGGAAGGGAGGGAGGGAGGAGACTTGGTAGTGGTATCCAAAAGGGTGAAGTGTGCCCTTGCAGTGGTCGATACTACTCTTATTAGCTATGGGGTAGTTGAACGAATTTAATATTTATGTTCTTGAGGATTACAATTTCGTAAAGTGGGCACTTGTTCTGTGTGATTGCCGGCGTATTTGGACTGAGTGGTGAGTGGTTGTGGGTGTAGGTTTTTGGGAGGGGGGTTGTGGAATTGTCGATGGATGCAGATGGATGGAGATGGATGGTCGCGCTGCTAGGTTTAGACGAATTGATCTTTTGGAGGGGGTGAAGTTCGTGCGTGATGATTTCAGCTTGTCGTGTTCATTTGGGAGAGACGTATGAACGATCGTATGCCGTTTGACTTATTGATGAGGTGGTAGCTGGACACTGTATGTGCGGACTTTTGAACATGGAACCCTCTCCGCAGCTTTTGACATGGTGCATCGCTTGTACACCTTTAGAGGTGTCATTTGGGAGTGGAGCCAAAGGGCAGGTTATTAGTGTAGGCCGAGGTGATGGATAATTTGAAGTTGGAGACTTCAATGCTGATTTTACTCTTGATATCATTGTTTGGGCAGGGATTGAAAAGGGCCTCGAGATTAGGGTATGCAGTCGCACGAGCCAGTGGTTAGAAATGGATTTGCTTGGTAATGAGATAGAGCGGTGCAAGGGTGTTGGGGAAGAGCTACCAGGGTTTTGGGATTTCCGCAACGCCCAACTCGACATGCTTTTTCTCCACATTGGGATGATGCAGGCGGTCCGTGACATGAGCCGGATTTGCTTGGCGAGCGATAGAAAAGTACAGGAGCTTTACGCTGGATAGATAGCGGAAAAGTTGGTGAGTGGGCCCTGGTTCTTGGGTTGCTGAAGGCCTAGCGACAACATGGCCTGGTGATGTGAATGATGTTCCTGTACGACATATTGGGGTAGTGAGTGCATTGCGGGTTAAGAGGTTCCGACTTGTAGTAAGACTCGGGAATACGCACGAATCCACAGCTTTATCTCTTGAAGTGGTGGGGGACAAGAGTTGCCGAGTCAAGTAAAAAGACCTCCTTGACAGGTCGGAGCTGGACTGTGGAACGTCAGAGGAATATCATCTTCGAGACTCTCTGGCGGCATAGATTGCCTACTCGGCGCCAGGTCCTGTTCTATTATTCGGGATGGACCGTCGGAATGCAGTATCTCGTCATTGGCATGAAAATCACCAGTCTATCTAGCATTGCGAAAGCAGCGACGACTCCGTAGGATAGAAGCAGCATGCATAGACATGAATGCTGTGACTGAACATATATGTAAGACCGCTTGGAGTCATGCTTATGTAGTGACCTCTTTCGAGTGAATGGCATGAACTATGATAGTCTTCTCACTCTTGCAACGAGATCCTGCCTGGAAGACCAGGAGTCAAGAAACGACCTATCTCGCAATCAACGCATAACACGTAATTGGGAGGACATCAAGACGCCATGGAGGCGTATCTTGCCCTTTTGTGGTCCCTGAAGTGGGTGAAGGAGTCGATTTCATGGTAGTTGCTTCCTGGATCAGAAAGTAGGAAGCTAATCAGAAGAATGGTAAAAGATGAATCTCCGCACAGGATCGAACTGTGGACCTCCTGATGTACTATGTTGCAGTCAGACGCGCTACCATTGCGCCACGGAAACTCTGATTGAGCTGGTTGGGCTCAATCTGTGATATGGCTGGGTGGGGACAATTATGACTCACGGTCCAAGAAAGGCAATTCGTGGTGTGGCCGAACGACCGGCACTCTACTTTACAGTCAGTGTCATCATCAAGTATGTAGGAATGATTGAAAATACTGACTGGGGCTTCTTCCAGCTATTGACGGCATTCGAGGTAAGTAGCTGTGATAGCTCATAAAGTTGGGAGATAGGAAATCAGGGCTTCCGTAAACGACAAATGGGTGAGTAGACAGAACTTTTCGCTTTTCTACCCTTCGCTGCTGGTCTGTCAATGGTGAAGGCTAAAGTGATTGCGTGCGGCAGCAATTAATGCTTTGTTAGAGTCCTTAGATTCGACGTATGCGGACAATTCGCCCCCAAGGCGACGGAGAATCGATCAGCTACCGCCAGGGTCGTGGCTGGTTATTGACCGGGTACATGCCTCTGAAGTCCTAAAACGCCAAATAGTGCCCGGTTGATGCCTACACTTCATCAGGCCAGAAACTCCAGTCCGAGCGACAGGACGAAGGATATTGACAAGCACGGAGCCACTCTATAGAAGATATACTCCAGGACGAGTCCAGCAACAGGACTGCGGAGCCTCACTTCCTTCAAAGATGCCTATGACCGTGGGCCAAGGCACAGAACGTGGGGCGGCAAACAGTATCTTCATACCTACGACTGGGAGAGGGACACAACATACAATGGGGTTGTCAATACCGTTGCCAGGGACTGTTTGTTGCATCCTAATTTGTTTCATGCTAATTCAGCGCGCTGTTGCTCCGGTGATAATGGGTCATCATGGTAGTGTAGTTCGGCGCCAGGGAGGAAAGAGATGCTCCTGCAGCCGGGATGGGTGCAAATAGATCGACATTGACCGGTGACTGGTCTGCACTGAGTCCTCTGAGTAAGGGCTCAGATGCGAGTTTATTCATCCATGTCAAGCTACGCTGTTGTTGCCCGAGAGGCGTTGCTAGCCGGCGTCTCGCTGTCGTACCTTCGGATCCTGGGTTGTGCCTCGGTCTCAGGCCTTGATGGTGCAGCGTTACTGCCCATCACGTCGGGTGCCTGCACTCATTGGCATGAAGACTGGGGCGAACTACTCATCCAATCCTCTATGAGAACAGCTTTCCCATCACCAGCGTCAAGCATCGCTCCGCAGCTGACAGTTCCGTTGATCAAATCTCCTGGCCAAAACGACGTTCAGTCCGATTTTCTTTGTTCTTGTCCCCAGTGCAACTAGCGTGATAGTGGACTAGTGCGCTCCGAACAGCCGGGCGCGTACTAGCGTGCTTGGCGCAGCTATTGTTCCGGTCTTTCCCTTCCCAGCAACGCTATCCTTTGTCAATGTCTGTACATGTGAAGTCGTCCTCGCTGTCTCTAAAACCTAGCGCCTTATGCATGGCAGTGGTGGGTCGAGCTGGCGCTTGGTTTCTCGTCCTATTATATCGGCGCTAATGACATAATTGGGTCGGCGAGACGCCCAATCAGCGAGCCAGCGAATCCTACGTTTCAGCGTCTGCGGCTTAGCTCGCTAGTCTCTCACGAACAGTTCGTTCATTTCGGACTCTTCCAGTCAAATCGGTACCGTCGAATCAATATGATAGCTTCGGGGGCTATACTTGGTATTATTTCTGGCACCAGAATTCCGTATCCATGGCTCAGCTGCATTACCGTGGAATGACCCAAACAACGACTCAAGAGGGTTCTATGCTTGGTGAACTTTACTCTTAGAGTCCCCGGGGTACGGTTGACGCCGACGTCGCGATTCTAATTCCCAGACTTCGAAGTGCATGGCAGTATTTCAGATATGAGCTGAGAACAATTAGTGTCAAAAGAGTATATGTCTCGTAAGGATCCTGTGAGCGGGCGCAGCACATGATCCCAAGGTTTGCAAGCTAAGCGCCGTGCGCTGCGGATCGCAGACAGAGGATCCTCCCTGTTCCACCGTGTACACCTTCGATGAACCTGGTTCATTTGCTGCACACCTAGATTGGTATGAACCGTGCACATAACGGTCGAATCATACCCCGTCTACCTCATACCTGGGCGGTAATCCTGCCAGAGCAGCCGCTGCCACAACACTGTGATTTTTCAACCGAAACACAGCCTGCTTTTTGTGGGTCCTTCGTGCCTCCATAGGCTCGAATCCCCCGTAAGTCTGTCAAGTTTGGGAGCAAAGCAGCTCTCATGCAAGTACAGTAGATCCCAAGCGCTATGCACAAAGGACCGCAGGCTGGGGCTCCTATCTGTTTCAAACCCCTGGACCGATCAAGCCATCTTACTTCCCAAGCACCATGAAACCACGTTGGTGGTAGGTGTCTGACAGAGGTCGTGAGTGTACATAACAGAACTCACTCCTCTCAAATAATTGACAGTTCATTGCACGTTCCTTCAGCGTTTCTTACTGTCTACCCTTCCCACATAAAGATTTCAGCCAATATATTCTACTTTGAAGTCTTTGGAATGTATACCATATCTTGGGCTGTCTGCTGCCTGACTCTCCTACTATCGGCTCATTGCACGCATGCAACGCCTGTTCCGGATGTCTCCGCCCCCTTATCCCCTTTGTACGTACAAGATCCCCACGACGTTCAGTCTCCTTCATACCCACCTCCAACTTGTTCGGCATCCCAAGATCGTGCCTTCGACATCGGCGCCGTCATCAGCACCAATGGCGCCATAATGGACTTTTGCACAACCCAAACGGATAGCATCTCAGCCAATTCCTGGCAACCGATCTCAGGCTACTATTTCGGGGGAAAGGGCAAGGTCGTACGGTTGTCGCTGTCGTGGGACAATACCGGCACATGCCCCACGAACCGAACGACACATTCACCGAGTGACAATTCAGGGAGAGGGTGTAAGACGATGTTCCGCGATATTATCCTGGGATGTGAGTATCTTGGAACTTTCTAGAGGTCCTCTCTAGTTTTTTTGGAGATTAATCTGATTGTGACAGGTCCGTATGAACCCGATCAACCAAATGGAGCGTCGCAATCAGTCGGAGGCTCGATAACGTTCAACTGCGGGATTTGGGAATTTGGCCTCGATTGAGATAGGCCTTATGTGAAACCTCTTCAGGTTCAGCGATCGTGACACAAGCCTAGCAGAATTTTCAAGTGAAATACGGTCGCTAAAATGTCCCGTCTTATTCACGAGTCTGAGCCACCCACACGTCTCGCTGTGGAAGTAATCATTGGTGTTGTAAATCTTCCGCTTTACCACCATAAGTCCATCTTGGGGGGACAAGGGTTACCGCTATCACGCCTTACGAGGTGTGAATTGATGACTTGGCATGCCCTGGTTTCTGATCGAAACGATAGCATACGAAGCTCAAGCGGTACGGGTCAATCGAGGGAGAAATCGATTGAGGGAGGAACGTTACACGTTTGGTGGGACAGTAGATCACCTAGAGGATACTATTGGAACCTTGCTCATGCGTTCTTGTGATATTGTCCACACACACTTGTACTCCGATAATATCAATTTGCCAAGGTAGTCGCGGGTATTTTACGTCCCTTGTAGCGAACAGCTCGAGTCCGTATTAGGGTCAGCTCATGCGACAGACATGTGTACGAAATCTCTAATATCTAATTTTCAAAGTATTCATTACGTGCATGCCTTCTCCTTGCGATCGACATCTCTGTGGTAAAGGACCTAAATGGTATGCACAGGACAAATCCATTAATGCCAAGCACAGCCCCATGCTAGGATGCAAGTTGCGCCCATCTACCAATCATTGCCATCGCTTTCGACCCTCCGTTGGAACGCTAGATCAGAAATAACCCCGGCGTTGGGAGATGCCAAGTCATGATTGTAGGCTGTGACGAGCCAACGTCTCTCCTGAAAGCGGAGGGACAGAGGCAGAAAGCAGTTAGACAATCCGAAAGGTCAACGCCGAATTCTTGCATGCTTCGTTGCTGCGACCGAGGGCATTAGGAGGACGAATTCTCTACAAGAGCAAGAGCTGTGCATCGCATGGCGCTTCGTCACCGAACTGCCCAGGCATCTGAGCCCTTACAATGGGTTGAGGCCACTGCATAGCTTCTGGGCACCGAAGTCGGCACAAAACGAGCAGCCGGGATGGACCCAGTATCGATCCTCGGCCTATTGAGCTCAGCTGGCACAATTGCTACGGCTATCGCTGTCACCATCAAAACTCTGTCTGACCTTCGCGGTCAGTACCAAGATGCCGACGTCCGAATCAGACTGCTTATTGGAGAACTGTCGACGGTAAAGTCGGCCTTAAGTCAAATCAATGATTGGGCACATTACCTTGACGACACCCATCGGCAGGCCGATGTTGTGGAGGCTCTTCAGGTATCGCTGGAAGGGTGCCAGTTGGCCATCGATGCTCTATCTGAAGAAGTGAAGTCATTGCTTAAAGGCGCGACGCCGGATTCGAGCCTGGGCTTTCGGACGAGGACTCGCTATGCTTGGGGTCAGTCTAGTCTCATAGAGCACGAGAATAGAATGCGAGCCCAGACTGCAGCACTACAATTACTGTTGAAAGCTGTACAATGGCAAGCGTTGCTGATATCTGATGTCTCATCCTTTGCTGACCATCTGTTCATTGTAGCAACTCAACATCCGAGGAGAGAGAATTTCTCCGGAATGCGAACAGCCGAATAATCATCCAGAAAGTTGCCGACGAGACCTCCACCCTACGGGCTACAATGAGCGAGCGTGGTTCGCAGATGGGGTCACCTACGATCGCTAGTCACGAAAACTCTACGATTGATGGCAAGGTCTTCGACTGGGACGACGAGATCGTCAATGCGGATACCTACAGACGTGCAATGCAGCATGCAAGGTCGAAATCGGAGATGGTTGCGAAGCGTGAGGTAAGAGAAGGGAAACTAGATACATCGAGCCTTGCTGGAACGGAGGAATCTGGCGATCGGCTATCACCAATGGGAACTCCATTAATAACCCAGCGCCAGAAGCCCTTGCCATATGAGATGTCGGTGGTGTCAGAACCCATTCAAAGTCAGCAAGATCGCCTCATCATCCCCAATTCGTCGGTCTCGGAGAAGTTGCCTTCGCGTAGGAACATCCTCGCCTATCGCCAGAAGACACCGGATATGGAAAAGAAGTCACTCTGGTCGAGTATATCTGGGAAGCGGAGCAGTCGAAACTTGGCACTACCGGAGGGTACTACAACGCCACAACCGACTGCGTCGAAGACATTTGCGTCAGGATCTCGGCGCGGAAGGCGCGGTTTCGAAAACAGCTACCATACTAGTATCGATTTCGCCTCCGAAGAAGGCCTTACTGCGCCGGCGATAGTTAGAGCAGCACAAGCTGGGTCAGTGGTCGAGATTGAGATGCTACTCGACCAGCGCTCCGACATCAATGCTCGCCATCATCAGTCTGGGAGAAATGCTCTGGCAGTCGCTGCGCACTGTGGGAACGAAGACGTAGTTCGCCTTTTGCTGCAGTATGGTGCCACGGTGAACGACCGTGATGCTTCTCAACTGACGCCATTGCATCTTGCGTCACTACGGGGCCATCTTGGTGTGGTTGAATTGCTTTTGCAAGAGCAAGCGGACATCGATGCCAAGGGGCCAAGTGCCCAGACGCCACTTCATATCGCAGCAGAGCTGGGTCATGTTGACGTAGCTGAGATCCTTCTACAGCAGAAAGCGAAGGTCAACGCACGAGATGCAGCCCAGATGACCCCATTACATATTTCTGCTAAGCATGGTGGCGAGGTCCTGACTGATCTCCTAATTAACAACGGGGCTCATGTCGAGGCCAAAGACAACTCCTTCATGGGTCCCATTCATTACGCTTCTGAGGGTGGTCACACTGCTGTTATTGCAATATTGCTCAACAAGAAGGCAGATCTTGAGGCGGCTGGTAAAGCTTCAATGACTCCGTTACTTTGTGCATCTTCTTCTGGAAAGACAAATGTCGTTGAGCTACTGCTCAGAAAGAAAGCCTCTGTCAAGCACAAGGGCGAAGGCGAGATGACTGCTCTGCATTGGGCAAGCTTCAATGGCCATGTCGAGGTTGCGGACCTATTGCTACAGAAAAAGGCCTCCATTAGTGCTGTAACCAAAGACGGCCGAACACCTTTGCACCTCGCAGCAATAGCGCAGGAATTTGCCGTTGCTGACCTGCTCTTGCGTAAGGGCGCGCCGATTGAAGCCCAATGTAACTCTATGATGAAGCCAATCCACTACGCCTGCGTTCGTCCAAACCCCGAAATCATGAAGCTTCTACTCGGATACAACGCACATATCGAAGCTGAAGACAGTGCCAGAAATCGGCCGTTACACAATGCCTGCGTTCGTGGGTCTTCAGCTCATGTTGAGCTGCTAATGGAAAAGGGTGCTAATATTGATGCACGTAATGCTAATGGTGATCGGCCGTTGTGCTTGGCTAGTAGTAGGGGCCACGTCGAGATGGTGCGAGTGCTTCTTAATCGTGGCGCTGCATTGCGGTCGAAGTTCTCGAGTGGGCCGTCTCATGAGGACTCACCTTTGTGCATCGCAGCAAGGAACGGTCATGGTCTGGTATGTCAGGAACTGCTGATCAGAGGCACATCAGTTCTGCAGAAGGATGAGCGTAACTGGCAGCCTCTACGGTATGCTGCGTTTTACGCCCATCCTGAGGTGGTCGAGTTACTTCTTGGATATGGGGCCACGGTCACTGGCAGCGCGTCTGGTGGTTGGGGATTCAATATCACTGCGCAGCGAATCGGCTTTGCAACCGATGTTTCCAATGAGGAGTACCGGAAGGGAAAGGTACTGCGCTTGCTTACCTCTGCAGAAGAGCGCGAGAAGAGAGCGCAAGAGAAAATAGCGCCTGCCCCTGCTGCTATCGTTCTACCTGCCGTACAAAATCAAAAGTCTCCTACCGAATTACCAGAGCAAAGCACGGCAACTTGGCCAGCGCAAGCATCGCATCTGCCGTCTCCCCCTTTGCCACCAAGAGCAACCTCAGAGACTGGTGCGAAGCCTCTGTATTCACCTAGTGTCAATGATCCGAGTTCGACAATGCATCCCTACCGCTCACCACATCCGTCAGCTACAGAGATGTCAGGCGCACCAGTAAAGCAGCCCTACCCAACCTACTACACTGTAGACCCTGCAGGCTCGGCATACCCAGGCTTTCAGAACGTTTCCAACGCGACGACGCAGCCCTTCCCAAGTTTAATGCCTTCAGATCAAATCTACCGTTCGCCTGGATATCCCGCCGATAGTCCAGCTCAGGTCACAAATACTCTTCCAAGCCAGCCCCAAACTTCCACGCCATATACTTTTGTTCCCAAACTACCACTAGCTGCCACATCGGGGCATTACAACCCCGGGGGCCAGTATCAGCCAACGCCCAATAGCCATGCCCCACCACCCAGTGCTCCAGGTACACCGATGATGACACTTGGACCTGATGGCCTCTGGCAGCAAGTGCCAAATCCGGGTGTGCAGCGGCTACCATCTCGAAGTGCTGCACCACAGGCTCCTGCGGCTCCCTTGCAATATCCGACAGGTGTCTATGAAATGTCGTCATGAAAGATTTGCTCTAAATGATACCCGCTAACAACTACTTCTCTGATTTGATCAATACCTTTTTGGTCACTCTACAAAACCATCACGGAATTTAGAGATATTCCATCACTGCCGTTCACGCCACATCGATAAACCCGCCGCGATCCCCGTCCCACCTTTCACCACTGTCACCCTCTTCATTGGACCATTCTCCAGCATGAGATGACACCAACCTCAAAGCCTTGGCGTTGCAGTATCAGAGCCTGTGGAGCACTTCAACGCCGCTAGGGGATGCGCTGGTGATTATGTCGGCGCCAACGTACGGAGTAGGCAGCAGCATTGGACGAGTGAAAAACCGCTCCCCTGTCCACCGAATCAGACCAAGATTCACTCACAGCCAGCATGAAAAAGCAGGACTATGAAAGCACTCGCTCGATCGTTCTTCATACCAGAACTCTACGAAGATCGAGAGCACGTGGCCTGTGAAGACCAGTGTAGCTTCAGCTCACAGTGAAGAGCTCACTCTGTGGGACAGTACACCACACCAGCACCAGCGGCCCAGAAGCAGCAAGGTCCCATGCGAATCAATCAAACAGGTGTGACTCCTTTCGCGCTGGAATCCCACCTTGATCCTCTGCACCACAAGGCCTCAAAAGTGAAGAAGCTTCTCGTATAGCATTCGCATTCAGAATGACTCCAATTCATATGCGCCGGGAACTGACTCATCGAAGCTCAAGTCTGGGCCCACAGCCTTGCGCCTTACATGCAGCTAACTACCCCTTTGGCCTTTTCAAACTGAGAACCATCCTCATCTCGTTTGGCGCAAGTCCGCACAAGCCTTCAGTGGCGCTACGTGTGTGTATGTGTAGGAACGGAGAATCCTGAACGTGGAAGAATCCGGTTGTTGTGAAAGGATTCGTCTTTGGGTCGTTGGGGCTTATGCGCTTGGTGATGAATGAGTCTGTTGGTGGGGCAGGGGAGGATCTGAGGTTGTTCTGCTGTGATGTGATGGTGGGTATTTGGGATGTTTGAGGAGGGGGGAGGGGTGGAGGGTAGAGGGTAGAGGGCGAGCCTGAGAGGCAGATGGAGAGACAGATGTGTTTATAGAGATATAAATGAGATTTGGGAGAGCGCATGATCGTGCTCGATGAATAAAGATACTGATCACTTCAGCGCTTAGTCAGTCTACCATTATTGCAGAAAGTTGATAAAACTATCGATCTATCTATCATATCTATCTATCTATCGTATCGTATCGTCATCAACAGGACATCGTGTGATTATCGAGTATCCACACACCATTTGCCCAATCCAACGTAGATATTCTTTAGAGAAGAAAGAAGATAGTCGTTATTTCTTTACCGGAGTAATTAGGATGTGAATTGATGTCATTTAATTCGGCGAAAGCGGCGCAGACTGACTGAATACTTTTATTCCTAATCTACTATCTAGACACAATGACATAGGCCAGACTTATCTCACTCTTACTCTTACTCTCACTCACACTTATTCTCAACCGCATACCGCATACCGCATACTCGAATACCGCATATCCGAATTATATCAGGAAAGATAGGTAGGTAGATAGCCATATACACCATATACATCATCATCAGCTATAATCGTAGAAGAATACCTAATTTCGGAACTAAAGTCGACATGAGACTATGCAGTTTCATCAAGCAGCTATACTGTGTATAGTTCCTGTATCAATATCAGTATTGGATTGCTTTGAATAGGGAACGTATAGAAAAAGAAGACGTACCCTATTGCCCGCCACGAAATCTGCCGAAGAAACTTCATTCTGCGCCCGCTCACACAATGACAAGCTCCTCGGCACAAGCTTCATATCGACCTCCACCCTCATATCCCCCTCCCCTCCTCTCACAAAGAACCCCCCTCATCCCACCTCATCCCCCCTCATCTCTCTCCCCCATCCCCCTCCCCCCTCCCCGGACTCCCACTCCTACTCCTCCCCCTTCCCCCCTTCCCTCCCTTCCCCCCCCCACCACCACCACCACCAGCACTCCTCCCCTTCCCCTCCTTCCCCACCGGCCGCACAAACGCAAAATCGACACCTATGCTCTGATCTAGCAGCTTTGTCCCGTGCGCGCCTTCGATGGCGGATTTGGCTTCGCGTTGGGTGGGGTATTCGACTAGTGCGTAGCCCTGTGTGTTGGTAGGGGGGAATGTTAGTGAGGTTTTTTGGTATGGTGGGTGATTGGCTGCGATGGCTGAGGCTTGGTTGCAGCAGCCTTCCTTGTGATAGAGTCTAGCTCTCTTCTCTTCCCTTTTCCTCCTGCCCTCCTTCCGCCATGTACACCCACCAACCACCCAAAACAAGGAGAGAACAACCATACCTTAACATACCCCGTCCTCCGATCAAGATTCATATGCAAATTCTTAATCGCCCCATACTCCCCAAACACCTCCTGCAGATCCTCCTCGCTAGCCTCTTCGTGCACGTTCGTCACCAGCACGATCCAGCCTTCGATCGAGCGGACGGCGACGGCGCCGGTTGCGGTGCGCGTTTCGGCTGTCGTTGTCGTTGTTGGTGCTGTTGTTGTGGGGTTGGTGGTGGCTGTGGTGGGGGGGAGAGAGGATTTGGTGGTGGAGGGGGGGGGTGGGGAGTCGATGTCCATTTCTTGGGAGGTCATGGTGGGGTATTGTGGGGCGTTTTAGTGGGTGGGTTAGGTGAGAGTGAGTGGGCGATGGTATTGTTGGATTTGGGGAGGTGGATTGCGTGTGATGGTGAGGCTGTGAATATTGTTGTTAGATTGGTTTCGGTTCGTGGAGGTGAAGTCGGGCAAGGCTTTAGTAGGGCGCGCTAGTGAATGTTGTATTGAAATTTCTCAAACGGCATGTCATATGATGTAGGGACGTCTGGACGATGCATTGACTATCAAATTCTTATTATGTACTTGTACGAGGCGGTTTCCTCCACGAGCTAATCCCATATTACGCCGCTCATTCTACCATGTGGACACTGGTTTCGATACCTGTCCGGAATTCCATGTCATTACTGCAGGCAAAGGGGCAATTGCCCCTTGCACCAGCAATCCCCTCCCCAGTGTTTGATTGCGATTACCACCTTCAGAGCTGGGTCACATATCGATGATTGTCGAGAACAAGCATTATTTAAGTAAAGAGATGACTAACCATGCATGCACTTACATGAAGCAGCGCCACAACCTCACAACATGCTGCTATCTACGGTCACCCTTTGAACCATCCACCACACGATCTACCTGGCAATCCACCAGGAGAGCTATCAATCAAGACCCTCAGTCAGACGCATTCTCCGAAGGGACCAACAAGTCCACTCACCCCGCGGTCCATCTAACGAATATACCAATATGGAAGATTCCGTGCACGAAAGAGAAGATCGGATCATTGCTGCGAGAAATCAATGTGAAGGTCGACCTGAAAACATTGCCATAGGCCAAGGACTTATCTGAACCTCCCATATGAAAAAGTCGATGCTTGAACCGTAGATCTGTCCCAAGGAACAAAGTTGAGATGAAGCGACCTTAGACAAGACCGGAGAGTCGGAAGAGTGACATCTTGTATTCGCTGGAGATTCGAAAGTCTGCTGGGTAGTTGCTCTTCTCAAAAGTACGAGTCCTGTTCCCCAAACTATCCACTAGGAGCGAATGCGTACCTGGGCATCTTCGCCATCCTCTCCTCCGGGCTGACATCATTGTCAGAGTACATCAACTTCATGTTCTTGTCCTTTTCCTTCTTGCTCTTCTTCTCCTCTTGCGATTCCTTAGCCTTGGGCACCTCAGATTGAGGCTCGGCTGTAGCGGCTGCATTGTCCGCGTCTTTAGCAGCGCCTGACACAAGATCGTCAAGACTGCTTGCAGTGGCCGACAGAGCAGCAGATGGCTCGATCTTCGTGCCTGGTGGTGCGCCTAGGACTGATCCCTGAGGTACTCCCTTTTGCACAGCCGGTTGACTGTTGAAAGAATGATCGACCGGGTTGGGGGGTCCAGCTAGTTGCCCTTGGTGCATCTGCTGCATCTGGAAAGCATTGACAGGAGGTGCGCCGAAAGAAGGCCTCTGCGGCAATCCTGGTGCGGGCGGGAGGCTGCCAGGACGCTGAGCCATGCCATTGAGCTGCGGAGGGGTGTGGGTTCGTGGAGGTTGGAATTGATTCTGCTGAAAGGGAGCTGGGGAGCCGGGGCCGAATTGTTGGGGAGGCCCGTTCTGGAACTGAGGTGGTCCATTCTGGAATTGTGGTGGATGGCCACTCTGGACTAGGGGAGGAGGGCCATTTTGATATAGTATGGGAGGCCCAGTTTGAAATTGTGGTGGCCCATTTTGGACCTGCGGTGGGCCACTTTGAAAGTGAGGGGGTGGACCGCTCTGGAATTGGGGTGGAGGTCCATTCTGAAAGTTTGGTGGAGGCCCATTCTGGAAATTGGGAGGAGGACCGCTCTGGTATGGAGGTTGGAATCCTTGTCCAGGGGGTGGTTGGAATTGCTGTTGCGGTGGGAAACCTTGGCCGTTTTGGAAAGGAGGAGGTCCAGGCGGACTGAATGGCGATTGCTGGGGAGGAAATGGCGACTGTTGGGGTTGGAACGATGGTGGTTGCGACTGTCCGTAAGATTGAGGGAGCGATGAATAACCTGGATTGTTAGGAGGCGCTCCGTAAGACATCTGTGGTGGGTTAAAGATGGGAGAGCCCGCCTTCGACGATTGCTCAGTTAAAGATTTATTTCGACACATTCGAGAGACTCACGTATGCACCAGGGTCCTGACCCATTCCTGGGCTCCCACTATCATGTCCCATTCCATTTGGTGTATTCCCTCCGCTACTCATCCCCGCTGCTTCTTCCGCGGCCTTTTTTGCCTTGTGTTCAGCCAGTCGCTTCTTCAGATCTGCAGGAGATTCAAACTTCGGCCTCTTGGCTCCGTTTGCACCTACTCCACCGGGTCCAGTATTCCCTGTAGCAGCACGGCGTTCAGCCTCAGCCTGGGCAAATGATTGCAGGACACGCTGATTGTGCGCCTGGACAACATCATCTGGTATTCCTTCCATGCCAAAGATCTCCACGTCCAATCCTGATCGGTTAGGTAGTGCATTTTCGATGACGGTGAGGGTCTCTTTATGTACTTGTGTCATGTGTACAGACAGACCTGGGAAGGATTAGCTCTACAGGCCAGCTGTACAAAGTAGGAGACCTACCGCCAGCCGTATTGAGTCTTCGTCCACATCGCTCGCACTTGAAGTGCTTTGCCTTCTGATGATTGATGAGGATTTTGAGATCGTCGAAGTCTCGCTCACAGTAGTAGCACCATGGCCGGGCGAGAACCTCCTGGATATCAGGATGCTTTCGCTTGGCCTTGCCCATGATCGAGCTTCGGCACGACTTCGCCGGGCGCGTTTGGTTTATAGCAGCACCGGGAGGAAACCAGCGTGGGTAGCCGAGTGCGACTGATGGGAGAGCTATGGGAGTGAGTTGCGAGGTTGAACGGGGAAGACCAAAATCTTCGGCAACGCTAATGTTCCGCTAGAACAGTACTAATCAGCTTTGGTGATAGCGTTGGTGTAGCCTGCTCACAGTATTGATGCATAACATCAACCCCTGATGGCACAGCGCCTACCCTATCAAGTACAGAAGCCTTCAGTGCAAGAAAAGTGCAACTCCTGCAATTCAGGGAAACCCTTGATATCAATGCCTTTCACGTTTACGACGTACTAGACGGTTCGACAGGAAAGTAGCTATATTGTAGTAATGAATCAATTCGCGACTTATGCCACCGAAAGAACGACGTCCGATCAACCTTGGTATATAATGAGAATATCCTCTTATATCGGCGTGATATATTACCCAGACATTCATACGTACATCCACCTATATACAATCATTCTTCCTTCCTTGAATCGACCAATGTCCACAACGCCCTCAGAACAGCCACACCTCCGCTTTGTGTCTCGACCGTCCTGCCCCGTCCTCTATCATTGATATCTTCCGTTCCAGCAACCTCTTCCGCATACATATCGTGCCACCCTTTCCTCAAATGTTCCTGCCCTGCATAGTCGTCAGGTTTGTACATGGTATCATCTTCTGGCAGTCGCCAAATCTTGTCTCTTGGCACGCCAACATTGCGGTAATCTGTTCCCTCGCTCGTAGGAGCTTCCATATTCACCGGTGCATCATGTGAACAGTCATCATGCCACTCTCGAAAAGAACGGCCCCACCATTCACCAAAAACGCCGTCTCGATTCCTTGTGGCGTAGGCTGCATTAGCATTATGCCGTATCCAGTCGCCGTATCCGTCACAGCTTTTCTGATGCAATTGCCTCGCATCGTTATCGTTATGTACATGTCGATCATCAAGGTCTTTCCTTTTCTCCGGTAGCGGACTGCAAAATAGCGTGAGATGATGGAAGAAGATCCCCTTGAACGCCTGCCCGTTCTGACTGCATGTCCCGCTCCAGTCGCACAGCTCCTCTAGCAGGCCATTTCTCCCAAGGCCAGCCCATCTCCATTTTCTCTCTGTATCTCGGTCTTCCCATCCAGTTGCAGCAATGACGTTCCTCATAAGCTCATGGCCATCTTGTAGGTACCCCAACGCGCCCGTTCCTTCCCATAAGCCCCTCAGTCCTGACAGCAGCACGCCTTGGTTGTATGTGTAGACCTTCTCCTCTCGTAAATCGCATTCACTAGTGCCATTACTGCCATTGTTTCCACCGCGCCAGCCTCGGATATGAAAGCCATCAATGTAAAGACCTTGTTCATTTCGCATATCACTGGATTTAAGCCAAGCATATGCTTCAATTGCGTTATCCAAGTATTGTAGATCATGCGCTTTGGCAGGTGGTAATTCCTTTTCCTTTTCATTTCCCAAGTTCTGTAAGAATGGAGAGGCGTCGCTATCACCCGGGAAATACAGATACATGCCCACGCTGGCAGCGATAAAAAGCTCGTTGGTGATAGCGTTCTTATAAGGTGCAAGGTGCGGATTCCAAACCATGCCTCCCCCACAAAGTGTAGTGTCCCATCCCCGAGATGCAAGGTCGTAGAAGAGACGAGCACGGTGGGCGTACTGTGGAACGAATTGGCGGGCATACCACGAATGATTGGATTCTTTTGAGGAGGAATATAAAGAGCCGTAATGTAGCTTCGAATGGAGATGAATGAACTTGATGGCTTCAAGCCATCCCAGAACTACCCACAGCATATCATCGTACGCCTGTGTTCGAAGAGCAAATGCGTTTTCGCCAAAGTAGAAAGATGTTATTTGTGTAAAGTAACGATTTATTTGATTCTCATGCTCTTGCGCCTCTGCCAACGAAGGTCGGTGCGAAGAAGCTGAGAGGTGGGTTTTGTATTCGGTCATTGCCGCCAGTGTAGCGGAGACTTGAGTGCCCATTACGGCTGCCGTCCAGTCGATGGCTTTGGGCCAGGTTCCTTGAGAGACCTCGAAGAAACGGGATTCCATGACGTCTAGAGCATCGAGAAGGATATGATACGAAGATTTGTCCTGCAAGTCGCTCGCACCGGAACTTTTGGGTTGTGGAGGAGGGAGGAACGGCTGTTGTGCGGGATTTGTCTGGAACACCTGCTGCCCCGAGGCTTCGTGTGGACAATTGGTCCTTCTATCTAAGTTATTATTGCATCTCTCTAAACATGGTGAGGCGACGGGCAGATCAGGGAGTAAAGATATGCATAAGACAAGTAATACTCGACATATGCACTGCCATGACCGTAGGATCATGGTGGGTCATATGCAAAGAATAGAGGAATGATTGAGACAGCGCTCGGCAGCTCAATGCCAGCTATGTTACCGCATAAACCCAAAGAAGATGCAGGCAAGAGAAGGACTAGCCGTTCGTTTACCAGTCATGTCATAAAGCAATAGGAAATGACGCATGTTGCAGTAGATTCAGGAACTTCCAAAACAAGGTTGCTCGGCTGCTCGCATATGGGGCGGCCGATAAGCGCGGATAGAAGCTTTGCCAGGTGATACATGGCGTCAAACGTGGATAGTAGCGGGCAAAATCATCCACATAAAAGTAGATGCGGTGTAATATACAACTACAATGGTCTCAGGACTAAGGTAGGAGTAATACAGTTCCATGGTTTGGTAGAGCAAAAGAAATGACAACTGAGGGATTCGAACCCTCGCTCTTTCGAACTAGTAATCTTGTTTGCAAGGCCTGAAACTAGCGCCATAACCACTCGGCCAAGTTGCCTCTCTGAGACAAACATAAGACTATTTAGCTTACTATCGACTTTGCTAAACGCTTGTCTATTGTCTTTCAAACAACACTATCCTCTTATCGATAATACTTTATATACAGGTAGGACATGAATATTCGTCAAAGGAATTGAGTTGAGTAAGGGTGTGAACAGGCCCAGTCTCCTCAGTGGTCGGATTCTTAGTTGCAGCGGTAAGCGCCAGCTCAACATGTGGCTAGTACCGTGTCTGGTCGAGATGTTTGGTAGTACATAAGTGAGACATCCTTTCTGCATGAGAAAACGCTTCCGCGGATCGGTCGACTAGTACTGCCGGTCCATGAAGGTCTGGGAGATTGTGGGGAACTGCATCCCGTTCGGTAAGCAGCGATCAACATGTTCCGGTGGATCCGATGGATTTCCCGCCAGCCGTATCATGAGCTTAATGATGGGTGCCTTGCTTCCTTCCATGAGTTTCGTACTCACCGCCAAGTACTAAGGAAAGCAAAGCGTCTGTACCGCGGCACTGCGGAATCGACCCTCGAGACGACATCAAATCTCGTACAAGATTCAACAAAGATGATCGAGAGTAATAGGAAAAACCTTGATCGTCTCACTCTTGCAAATGTAATGGCGAAGCAAGACATTTGCTTGAATGAAGGAGACGAGGTGACTCGAGCAGTGACAGTGGTAGAGGGCATGGTCAAATGGTAGAGACTGTCATATAATCAAGTCTAGTGTAGTCTTCAGGCCACAAGTTATCACAGTACGTACTGCACGCACCTCAGCCCGCAGAGCTTTTTCTAGCGCAGGGTCAGTGCGGTCAGAGCCGTTGAAGGTGCACTGGAGGGTCTAGCCAATAGCATTGTGGGAGAGTCTGCCATTAGAGCATCAGGCCAATGATACAGTTCACCAGGACCTCGGGATATTAGGCCACTTAACTGACAGTCAACCTGGAACAACTCCAAGGCCGGCGATTCCGCCAAGCTGACATATCGAATGTACCCCACGTTTTGATGGGTGTGGGGGTAATTGTCTCCAACGTCCGTTCGAGATAAACTGCAGGGTTCCAAACGACGAACGATAACCTCAATATTCTCGGTAACTCGGTTACGCTCGGGCCTTCTGAAGAATCAAGCATTCACAGAAAGGAAGCGTTGAAGTCTGAAGGGGTACTCCGTAGGGAGGGGACAAAGAATAAAATCGACGATCTTATCAGAGGCGTCGATGGCTGCAGATAGAGACTCCACAAATCGAAGGTGCAGCATGCGATGCAGCCATTTGACTCTTTCATTCGCTGATGCTGAGGGTGGCCTCGATGGCCTTTTCGGCCAGGAGATGTCAACATCCTTGTTGACCATCTGGAAGTTTCATTGTTTACGAGCAGGATTATCTCCGAGCGCGGCGACTAGACCCGATCTGGAAAGACCCCACTAGCAAAAAGTATTGCGTGGTTTTATCTGACTTTATCGTCTGCACTAGGATTACTACCGGGCTTGACCATATTGACTTGACTCACTCACTCACTTCTCACCGCTTTCTCCTTTTCTTTCCTTCTCACTATGCCAGACTCAACCTCCTCCCATCCTCCACCCAGCAAGCACGATGCCTCCGAGATCGGACAGTCCACCACCTCTGCCACCGCCTCCTCCGAACTCTCCAGTCTTAAGATAAGACTGCACAAATCTCTTCGTCAATTCCCGGACTTCCCTTCGAAAGGCATCCTCTTCGAGGATATCCTTCCCCTCTTCGGCGATCCGGCTTTACACGAAGCTCTCATTCGAGCCCTAGAGCTGCATATAAAGAGCAACTACGCCGAAGGCCAGAGACCGGACGTGATTGTGGGCTTGGAGGCGAGAGGCTTGCTGTTCGGTCCCAGCTTAGCTTTGAGACTCGGGGTTGGCTTCGTACCTGTGAGGAAGCAGGGAAAACTACCAGGACCTACAGAGACTGCAAGCTACGAGAAGGAATACGGACAGGACTTTTTCCAGATACAGGCCGATGCTATCAAGCAGGGACAGCAGGTGCTCGTAGTGGATGATATCATTGCTACTGGTACACCCATATGGAAATTCCATTGGACCGATATCACCTGCTAACGGTTCGACAGGGGGCTCTGCTGCCGCTGCTGGATCACTGGTCAAGAAGCTGGGAGGGATCTTGCTAGGCTATGTCTTCATATTGGAGCTCGACTTCCTAAAGGGCCGGGAGAAATTAGACGCTCCTGTCTACACCCTATTGTCGAGCCAGTTGAAGGATTCGAAGCCATTAGGAAGACCTTGACGTCGTGTCCGCTTACGTTCCTCAAGTCGCCTTGGGAGTTGTATCAGACTACCGTACCAAGATAATGCTACAGTCGAGGTTAGGAAAAAGCGCGGCCGCTACGGCCAATCGATACGCCGGGGTTGTGTCGCCTTTTGCTGCCATTATGCTCAGGAGAGACCCATGCCGCTCGGTCAGAGCTCCACGATGCCACTAGGCCATACTGCACTCCGGTACTGAACTTACCACATGAGTCCATCGATCATTGGGTCAGAGCACCCTCACACGATGGAGTGTTGAACGAGACGCATGGCTTACGACTATGCCCACTAGAGACACCGGCGTATGCTCTGAGCGACAGCCGAGGGTCATTCGTGCTTGACTACAAATCGCAATGGCCCGCTTCCGAATCAGAAGCACCGGCCCAGCCTTAATGTCATCGACATAATTCCGTCCGGAAACAATTAATAGCTAATAGCAACCAAATTGGAATGATCAAAAATGAATCGTGGTCATACATGATGCGACATACATGACCCACCAGTCAAGTGATTAAGCTTCACAACTGTATACAAGGCTCTCCCCAAAATTGACCGTCCTCACCAAGGTCTCCCGCACTGCATTAGATCCAGCCTTCAGCCTTCATTCGATTGACACCAGCTCCCCCTTGCATCGAATTATCACGCTTTAAATTTGGAAGATGGTAGGACTAATCAAATTTTCGTCCCCGCGGCTATCCTCCACCTCTTCCCAACATGCTAGTACGATCTGTCAACCTTCTCTCCGTTCGAAGTATCTACCATCATATCCGTTCGATACCCGCAGAGGGTAGCGCGGAACCCCACCCAGAAATCGACCCAAGGTCGCCATAAAGGATGCATATATGTATGAAAAATTCGGAAGCTACAACGCAACCATTATAACTACAGAAAGTGGAGAGAACCCCTTGTCACAACCTCATCATGCCCTTCATCCCGTCCAGTTTAGCCCGCCCCGAGCCGTGTCATCCTCATAGCAATCTATTCCGACGTCGTTCTCCGACGTCCTAGGCGCAAGTTACTACACGGTATAACAGAGATTTCAAATCCACCCAACCCGAGCCGTTCACCCCAATCAAAAGCCTCGAGCATCTCACACTCCATGGCCCGAATACAACATACTAGCGTTGCTCTCAGACACTACACCACAACAACCACAATCCGCAAAGCAACTCAACCACCTTAAAGCTTTCCATGCGTACCTCCCTAATCCTCCCATCTATCCACTCTATGCTCACTACCTTACCTTGCCTTAATTCCCACCAGCACACTAAAACACCCCACTCCCAGCCCCAGCCCCCAAAAGACACCCACCAATATCCTAACCATTCACCCATCCCATGTGCAAATTTCTAACTGAAGCCGCTCTCCCCCTTGCACATGGCACCAAGTTCCCCATCTTCCTCCTCCTCCTCCTCCTCCTCCAGAAAAATGCATTAACTCAGTTATATGTAACTAACGAACCTATCCAGAGATGTATCCAAGCACGCATATATCCAAGATCTCTCCGTTCCTACAATTATCTAATGATGCGTGGCCAGATCCTGCCTACCACTTCCCACTTCCCATGGAAAGCTAGGTAGAACTTTTCAAGACTAAAACGTTTCCCATACGTTAGGTACTTATAACGCACACATATGCATATATCTACCTACTTGAGTCTCATCTCATCGTCGAAATCTGTCTTAGTGGGGTTGTGTGTCTGTGTTTTTTTTTTGTTCGTTTTCTTGTGGATGGTATCTAGATCAGGACCGAGTTCCTTATGATGATCTGCTCTTATATCGGGGGATTTCAGGGGTTGGGCTTAGATTCGAGAGTGGGTTTCCTTCACTTCTGCGGCGGGGTTTGATGGGGATAGTGATAGTGATCGTGATGGAGATTGGGAGGGGCGGAGAGGGGGTTTGGAGTTTAGGTTGGGTATACGTCGGTGATGGTGATGGTGATGGTGATGGTGATGGTGATGGTGATAGTAATGGCGACGATGGTGGGATATAGATATTTTTCGGTGGTGTATAACGTACCAAAAGGGTGAAAGTCGACCTCCCGAATCTTGCCGCTAGCCCATGTCAACACACCCGATCTCCTTCATAGTGAACAACAGCCTATTCAAAAACGGATTACCGAGCGGTAGATCTGACACTCTTCACTACTTCTTCTACCATAATCCTGTACAATCGAGCACCTCTTGCAGCCATAGATAATGGCTGCGCGTAGAGAGGCAAGACAGGCCCGCGCACGGTCCCGAAATCCTGCGTACGCACTCCAGCACGCCGCGGACGAGGTGGCGAAGGGAAAGGCGAAAAAGCAAGCTCGTAAGGCTAATCGGGGTGAGCTCTCTTCATTTTAAGCATAGAATTTATCGTCAACGTCTCACGTGGCGGGACTGAGACCATACACAAACCTAGAGCGGCAGTCTTCTAATGTGTTGATAGCCCTTCAAACGGCTCTCCACCACCTCCATATGCCCGACGCTGGCCGACGCTGTCGCAAAGAAGCCCGTCGGTGGGTTCAAGCTCAGCTTGAGACAAAGGTCATCACTGGCTATATCGCGATTGAACTTGGTCGTTTTCTCCACGATCGCACGACGGCCAGAAAGAAACATTTTACGATCGAGAGGGAGGACCTGTCGACGGGGGCGGAGGAAGTGTGGGCTCGTTACCTTGAGAAGCTGGCAAGAGGCGAGGGAGAGGAGCAGGCGCTGGCTGGGAATGAGGTGAAAGCGGATGCGGTTGTTGATTTTGATGGGGTTGATGGGGAAAGCAATGGTGGTTTAGGAGCTGGGGTTGATGACGAAGAGGATCGTTGTCGGATTTTGCAATGCCCTGAGCCGCGGGATTAGCATTGACGGCCATTTCCCCAAGAGCATTGAAGGATCTGTCTGCAGGAGTAGGCATATCTGACCAGATATTTTGCACAATGAGAGTACGTCTCTGCGCACTGGGATCTCTCCGTGTGCGATGGTGCCATTCTCGCTGCTTGGAAAGCGACAAGAAGGAATTGGTCACTTGACTTAATCTCACAGCGGTATGTTGCCTCCCAGGATGATCAGCCCTTCCAACGCTTCTCCTCACTAACGGAAGGGTTTATGTCGTCTGCGGTGGTGGCATACAAGGTACTTAAGCCTGTGTCATGGTTAGCGCCAAGACTTCGTGATATCTCGCTTAGCTAGCTTTGGTGTTTCGGTGCAATTTTTCTGACCTCTTCAAAGCAAGTAAATCCTCTCACATTTCCATTGTCTTAGGAGTACCAGAGCAAGTAGAAGAGAATGTCTCGGTCAGCGTTTGTTACCATCGGCGGTTGCTATCCCAACGGCAAGGCGCCACAAGGACGATCTAGCAAGTCGGAGGGGATCCGGAGGGCAGAAGATATGCAGAGTTTCGGGCGCGGACTCAAGTGGCAAGGTTCCATTGCCGAAGCAGCTTCATCACCTACCAACACTGTTGTGTCAATATCCGCTCGAGCTTTCTGGAGACTCCATTTGAGTCGCCCTTTCCCAACTTCCTCAGATCACAATTATCCTTCTGACTCAAGCGTTCATTTGCTTGAGCTATTTTGTGCCAATGACAGACCAGAGCGCTCAGAGGAATGATGTGGATAGTCAATTTCATGTTACTCCGGGCTGCCTAGAAATGCCGTTGTAGCTGCGAAGCATAACGAGGCATCACTGTTTGCTGCTGATGTCAACTGGTCCCGGACCAAAGATGGATCTATGAAAGCTCTTAGATACAATGCTATTCTCGTTAGCATGCGCAACAATACTTGTCAAGCAACAGCGCTTTCCGACATCATGCAGGTTAGGGCTGTTAGACGTATTCAAAGCTACTCGAGCGCGGCCGCACCACCTCCCAATCCAGATACAGTTGAGTTACCTCCCAATTGAAGTACCGAGGAGTGATTCCCCGAGAGCTCTGTTTGCGTGAGACTAATGCTCAATCCCTGTCGATCACCTAAACCCAGGAATGCCACAGTCAGCGACAAGACAGGCTACTAAGATCCGTCGAGGGCACAGTGTTGACTTACCTATGTTTACAAAAACACCACTTAAGCCTCGACGGACGCACATCGCATCCACAGCTACAGCTCCTCTCCATATGACCCATGTACTTTCCACGTCCATTGGGATCTCCGTTTTGTAAAGCTGCAGCGCTGCTTTGCAAGCCGAGCGTGGATCTGACACGATCAGCCTACCGGACGAGGTTGCAGGGAGCTCAAAGCATTATACGTGAGCGTTACTTACTGGAATCGTAGATCTTGGGAACGACGACTTGATCACTCGATGTCCGCTGTCCAGCTCTGATGAATGTTGTGGGGAGATTTGATATCGGCATCGATCCAAGAACCCCATTACATAGTCCTGGGCCTAGTCTGCCGCGTGAAAGAGTTTTGCAGTGCACATGCGGTTCGTATGGTTCGACACTGACAATGATGTTCCTGAAAAGGCCTATGTCGCAATGAACAGTAATTCAGTAACCCCACCGCCCGTATCTAGACGCGCCGAGAGGGTGCCGCGAGGGTGCAATGGAAGTTTCAATGGATACTCTACGAACCTTGGTCGTAAATAAATCCCCCTTGATCCGTTCCACACTCATCGACGATCCGTTTTCCAGCTTGCCACAGGTCCTGACGCGGAGAGAGATCCCCAATTTGAGTGCCAGGCCGGAGCTCGACATCGACAGCGCACAGCCCATCCGCTACATTCGCTCGGATCAACGGCTAGGACTCATCGTATTGCAGATGAGTTACGAATAACGATGGAATATTGACAGATCCTAATCGTGAGTAGCGGGCATGTTGACTTACAGCTTAGATATCGTACCGGCGTAACGTTACTAAAGCCCTCGCCACGCACCATCCATTCAATTTGCTCCGGTTCACCCGGGATAGGGGCGGCGAGCCGGTCGAGAGCTTCATTGCAGCTGGTCTTGTTGATGCCGGGCGCGCTTACGCACTGCAACATGGCATTGACAAGAGTTTGGCCAGATGATAAGAGTGTGAAACCAATAAGGAAAGAAGGGAATCTACCCATTATAATGTTACCCACAATTGGGTACCACCAGAGGAAGAGAGCGAAAGTGTAGTGAGACGTGTCCGAATAACTTTCATGACAATGGGAACCAGAAAAGCATTCCCGTCGCCTGAAGTCGGCGCATATAGTGCGCCTCGAGGCTTTGCCGATCAACTCTCAATAACGCAGATCTTGAGGTGCAAATCTTGTAGCGCCGTGCCGCGTCACTGTCTCGGCGCGAAAGCGTGCTTTGGTGGTTGGGAGCACAGTTGATCTTGCATCGATGACGACCAGGTACACTAGGATAAGGCGTGCTATCTGATGGCATGTCGGCTCAGCAAATGAATGAATTCGAAGACTGACACTGTTATCATAGCATTCGTAGCAGCACTGGCCTGTGAATTGCAGTCGGCCAACAGCTGCCACTCTTTTCATCTTGAGAAGCCACATCGAGTAAATGTAAGGATATCATTGTTATATGAAGAAGTCATTCATGATCAAAATACGAATGCGTCAATGAGAACTCGATCTTTGATCCAAACAGGTGTACCGATTTTGATATTTCAATGAGTAGGAACACAGGATACTTGCAGATTGTTATATGAACGAGAGAGGGTCTGAGAATTCGCAACGAATAGATGTCGCGAATACGCTCGAGTACAGAGAGCCATATCGAGGTGTACGGGCCTCAACGTCTGGTAGTATTCGAAGAGTGGATTTCTTCCTCTTGTGCCTTCCTCTTGGATCCGTTGCCAACTTTCCTCGCAGCTCACATGGTTCGCCACGTGGCCTTACCTGGCTTTGTCTGGCCTTGCCAGTCGTATCTAGAGTGATAGCAAGATCGCGTTGGACCGTCGAGTGATTGTTGGATCTGGAAAGCGAGCATGGTCACAGATGAATTGTTTGACAGAATAGATAAGCTAGTCCTAAAGGACTTAGCATGCGGGCTGCTCGGCAGCTTCAGCGTTCTTGGCACGCTTGAGCATCTAAGGTAACAACTTCAAATGCCATGTTGAACATCGGCCGCAAAGTCTCCTTCACACACGTTCGATCCTCTGTAGCACTGACAGGCAAGATTATAGCTGTCGCCCCCATATTGCGACATCCCAACGCAAGATCCGTTCACCCTGCTCCTCCAATCCCAAGCATGGCAGACGCAAAGCCCGTCACCACGAAAGATGCTTGCCCTCGTACGCTCTCGATCTTATAACCTCCATGATTATCGATGGCATGGTGTGCTAACATCACCTCCTCCCAGCCGCCGGACCATACGTAAGCCAACACGTGCATTCCCCCATCTAACACCAACCGCTCATCCACTCCAGTCCCAAGCAATCTCCACCCCCCACGCCATCTACGTCTCCGGCCAACTCCCCGCCCTCCCCTCCGGCGAACTCCCTACCGGCACCATCGCCCACAAGACCTCCCTCTGCATCGCCAACCTCAGCGCCATACTCAAAGCCGCAGGCTCGGATCTGAGTAAAGTGGTGAAGATGACGGTGTTTCTGACGGACATGGATAATTTTGCGGAGATGAATGCGGAGTATGAGAAGCATTTTGGGGAGGTGAGGCCGGCGAGGAGTTGTGTGGCTGTGCGGGCGTTGCCGAAGGGGGTGCTGATTGAGATGGAGTGTGTGGCGTTGCCTTGAGTTGGGGAACGAGGCTCTGAAAGGGCCGTGAGGACTCAATGCTTGATGATGGGAGTGGCGTTGTGGAAATGGGTAAAAAGGGTGGGGTATGATGCAGCTGTGGAAGCTCTTTCGCAACGCGCTATCATTGCTCTGAGCTCGGTACATGGGCCGATACCGTTGCTTGGCCAAACAAAATAGGAGACGCGGAAGGTATACTATGAACCGCTATCTGCACCGACTCTGATGCTTAGTGGGTAGAATCAAGCGATCGCCTCACATGTTTCAATTCGTTGGCTACCTGCATTTGAGCGTCAAAGTACCCAATAGCTATATGACTACGCTATAAGCCCATGAGTCTAAATATGTCAAACGTCATATCTCTACTTCACAAAAAAATTTGTGAGGAACCATACACGCAACCCTCGATGGCTCTACATTCTGCACGGCCAACAATCTTCTCCAAACAGGCATCCCCGGCTCCCTGCCCTTTTTCTCCTTCTCCACTTCATTTTTGATGGGTTAACAATCAGGCAGTGGATTAATGCTGATACTAACTGGAACAGATCTCCACACCAACCCTCGTATCCCACACAATGATATCCACAACACATATCCATAATCCCGTCTTTGCAACATGAGCGTTTCCACTAAAACACCATGGTCGGCATCCAGTCACGCCCCCACGACTTTGACAATTTCTGAGATTGTATCGACATTTGTTAATAGCACTTTTGAGGCCGCATGGATCGTTCATGCTGGGGCTCGTGGAACGAAGTGGATGGGGGAATGTGGAAGGCAGTAGAGTTGCCGGTGTGGTTGAGGGTGGGAGGGTTAGATCTGGTGGTGGAGTAAGGAGAGGGAGAGGGAGACGTGTAGATGGAGTTGACAGGATAGGGACTGTTATAAGATATGCAAAGCACATAAATTAGGTCCTACAGTTTTTGATTATGTGTAGATGGTCCTAGTCTATATCTACCATGTGAAAAGCCACTGTTGTCATTCCGCATCGGCATGAAGTCGTGCAGCACTCTCGAAATATCTTTTCATTCCCCGTAATCCCTCTCATATGGACTGAACATAAATCTCACGCTAGGACTAAGGGCGTAGTATGTTGTAGATCGTTGAACCAAGCCCCCCTTGTTCTATCAATTCGCGTTTGGATGAACGTAGGTCTATCTCAAAGCTGTTGCGGAGACCTGCGTTAAGGCAATTCCATCGGGGATCATGGTGTCGAATTGGCGGGATTTGATCTTAGTGATGTGGTGTTGAGGACTGGGAAGTAGTATGAAGATTTGATGGGTAAACGGCGACTTTCAGGCTTAGGCTCAACTTATTGAGTGACTATGAGGTAGTACGACATGCTCCGAGTATTTTGAAAGGGTGGTATTGGATGATAGTGTAAAACTTTGATCGAGACTTTGGTTTGGTTGGAGGTGAGCGGAGGTGGCCAAGCTGTTAGAGTAGATGTAATGAGTCGTACCACAGCAAAAATCTGGAGGAGGTCGAACGGCATATTTGATGAGAATCTGCCCTCCCCTAAAGATACCTGAACCCGGGTTCGTCGTTCCATACGGTCGTGCGACGCCGGTCTTCGATCTCCTGTATAAACGCTCCCACCTGCATGTTCGTACAGTCGTAGATTTGCATTGCGTATCCCCTCCGTAGGGAGAATGGAGGGGATGACCGCTCGATTCTTGCACCTATATGGGAAAAGATATCGCCCGGGGAGGAAATTGACTGGTTCCATCTTCGTACAACGGCCTTTACCCTCACGTGACATATTCAGGGTTACACAAACACGGAGTGGCTGCTTACTCTTAAATAGATGAGAAGCCGTTTAAATCGATCGACTGGCTCGGTTCCACCCCACCAATTATGGCCCAAACAAGGCGTACTGTTTTCGCCACAAACCCGTCGGAACGGTTCTCTTTGTTCTCTCGGCGCCGTTGTTTCCTGCCTGCCACACGACTCTGATTGAGGGGCGTCGACACGTTGGCAGATTGCGGGTCAAACGCCTACCACATGTGGTTGCCACTATCTGAAGGAGGCCACGTCGTCCAAATATCGGGTAAGCATTACGGAAATTTACTCCATATAAAGTAGGTTGATCTTGAGGCAAAGTCGCCTCTGCACGGATAAGTCTCTCCGGCCTACTACTCCACCCGACGAGAGTTGTCCTAGCCTTACGGACCTATGCTGACTGCGTGGGCTTGGCTTCAATACATGTTTCGTGCCAGTCCTGAAGATTGTTGCAGGCTGGAGTACGAGGTCTGCAGAGGATGGCTGCCAACAGTGCCGCGGAGTACTCTATATCAAAGTCCTTCGATGTTCGAGTATGACTCCGGAGATCCTGATGTGGCATGTTTATAGGGCAAGCCGTCCAGCCCAAAGCTGTTAGTTCTTTTCGATCCATTGGGTGCATACTTATGCTGCAACGGCCGCATGCCAGATATGGTCACGCTGCTGCATAGCTATCAGCATGACTGGCCCACCAGTACTGTCCCCATCTCGCTGTTCATGCAGGTATCCAGTACGCTACCTCAAGGCCGGGCACCCTCCTGAGGCAATGCCCTATCAACAGCATATCATGCATGCAAGGCGCAGTTGGCTTCTGCGTTTTTGGACTGCTCGGTTTCCTTGCATAGTCCATGTGTGAGTATATAGTCACTTGGGTCGCTCCTCAAGCGTTGCTGAAAGCCTGCATCCTCTATATTTGGACTTCGAGCAACGAGCTTCTTTCGAGCATCTACCATTCTCCTCGTGCTATCATCTTTGATCATACACATCCGCTTCGGAGAACAGACAGTCGCCAGCAGCACGCATGGCAGCACAAATCTCCATCCAACAGACACCGGTGCTGTTGCATCCTTTACCATGTCGCCCATATAATCCAGTGCTGAGCTCTACCTGGAATGACGTGGATCGACGTTTCACACCAGTCCGGTTTCAAGAAGCAGGTGCGGCGAAAGTATACACAACTGTTACTATCCCACCACTTTCAGTAAATCCAAGGACCATTCAAATAAAATCTGGTATATCAATGCCGTGTGAGTCAGTACATGCACGACATGTGGCCCGGATACAATCAAAAGCTCTACCGTTTTTGACGAACTGGCGGTCGATGGCTGGCATTCCTTCCGTGTCTAAGCATCAAACAAGTCTCAAGATGACCCGCACCAGTAAGGTAAGCTTGCAGACTTTGCTATATTCCGCATGCTGTAATCTGTTGGCCCATACTGACTGTCTGACTGTGTAGCCTATCAAAACATATATATATGCGCTTATTGACGGCAACCATCTATTGGTAAGAAATCCGTTTCCGCGAGACAAGACAAGATCTGATATTGTAGCCCCGCATCAATTTTATCAGAAAAGGTTTCTCAGGTGGCCATGGCTTTGCAAGAAGGCTGCACTTGAGACTCATGAAGTATCTAGACGTCAAATTCTCCACACTTGACGAGGGACTTGAGATCGTGACTCATGTCTATTACGACCAGGCAACGTTAATGCAAGCTCACGGCTTCGCAAAGGGTTCATCAACTCACCGAGATTTCAACGTGTTCTGTCGTGGATTTCAAGCGTACCACGAGCATACCGCCTTTGAAGATGTTGGTCAGGATGAAGCAAACCATCTGAGCGGTAAGACAGAGTGCTCCTGACTGAGTTCTTTCTTGCGCGTCAGCTGATATTCCGAGCATAGAAAATCTTCAGAGGGCTGCCCAAGATCCACGCTGTCGACAAATAGTCTTCGCACGGCCTACCTTCGACGCTTACCAGGATATAATTAGGCGGCTGGCGATGCACACTCTGGGTTTTAACATATGGAACAAGATAAACCCGTCCTTCAATGCGGAAGAGCTGTTTGAGCGAGTCAATTCTCAGCCCCTGAGGAAGATACCCTTTCCTCGGATGAGCCCCGAAGTACCTCCACCTCCCCCTTGCACCCGGAACACCAGCCCCACTCTCGAGTGGCGTACATCACACGTTATCGAGGCTGCATCACCCCAGACACCAAAGTTAGAGGTATTTGCGGAGATCAACCCCGAGGTCACCCTTGAAGCACAAGGGGGAATAGCGCGAAATAGCAGCGGCCAGCGTATCGATCCTCCTATCAGCTATAGCCCCACTATTCGCGAGGCTCTTGCTAGAAGCAAGCCAAGGATGTGCAATGTGCACCATCTGCGTGGAAATTGCCCATTCGGGGCCAGGTGCGAATACAACCATGTTTCTCTAAGTGAGGAAGAGAAATGTGCTCTCCAGAGGCTTGCCAGGGAACAGCCTTGCAGGAAGGGCAACGAGTGCGAGGACGCAGCTTGTTTTGCTGGGCATCATTGTCCCAGGAACAAGGGTTGTCTGGATGCATGCCGCTTCAGTGTGAAGTCGCATCCTCAAGGGAGGGATTTGCACATCCAAGATCTTGAAGTTGTGAATGGGTCTCCGGATCACCTAAGGCGTACGTCAACATCAAATACTAACACGGGAGAAGTGCTGCTAAGGCGTAATGATGATGGCAAATCAAGAGCTAGTAAGACCTAGGGTAAGACATTCGCAACACTTATTCCGTTTTAGTATTCAATGCTGACGCACCTTCAGATGCATAGATTTTCACTATTTTCCATATAGCCGACGATGTTGCATTTCTTTTATTTCTTTCTTCCTGGAGTACGGAGTCCTGAACCCAATTGGTACGGGGAGGATTTATCAATTCTCTCTTCTTTAATATTTGAGCCAGCTTCATCTATTTGCGCTCATAATGTATATAAAGATCAGGCGCTTCGTGGTTGATAGGCCTGGCTGGAGTTTTCGGAGTTGGCTATTGGCAGCAAAGTTGTTTTCATTAATGTTGCATAGATTTCGTTCGGGAGAACCTCCATAGAATTCAGTTGATAGTCCTCATACCTTACTCATATCATGATTTTCTAATCGATTGATATCTGTGATGAAATGGGATGAAGTTTGATGGATGTGGTCCGAGATCGCAGACAGGAGGTAGTTATTCTACAACATAGCGCTTGCAAGACTCTTGCGACTCTTTGGCAGCAGAATCATTCGGCCCGCCCTGCCAAGTCGTCGAATGTGTATTGGAAGCGCTAGAATAACATTAGAGCTCCTCTATGTGCGACCTCGTCCTCGACCCCGTACATCTGACAATACACACCATAATCCCCAACATTCCCGAACCAGGAACTGCCGACATCGCCTCGTGGCAACCTATGCTCCCCCACGTCAAGAATCCTCCGACATATTTCATAAGCCTCCGAAGGCTAGTCTGCTCAGCAATTAATCCCCAGACTGTCAGCTCCCGGATGTGATTCTCAGCCAGCTTATGGGATACTAACCCTCTCCACCCCCACAATCCAACGGCGATTTAATGGCAGAGGATTGATGTCACAATATGCCCTCGTTCATGACCAGGAATAGTTGGAATACGGAGAATGGGTGAGGGTGCGGACTACATTGGGAAGTACAAGATGGGGAGTATAGAGTGGGGAACGAATGATGAGGAATATACAATGAGGACCAGGCTCTATAAAAGCGTGAAAGATGGCATCGGGTTCGGAAATCGTGGATCATTCGTGGAGAGGGTTGGTAGTTGTCCAACATATAAGGAGCTAGTCAAGATATGTGTTTGTGTTGCCTATTAAGCTTGTGGGTCAATATTAAGGCAGATGGAATGGTGCAGCGGGGTTGCTGGGGGTTGTGGTTACTATTTGAAGGATTGTTGTATGGAGATCGTAGTGGGGAGGTATGGAGCTGAGGGAGGGGGAAGTGGGGGGGGGGGGGGGGGGATGGAGATGGAGTGGGTTGGAATGGAGTGGGTTGTAATGGATGTATGCTATATTAGGTGTCTCTTTTGGGCAATCAAGGTATGTGTCACAGGATGATTAACGGCTCGTTATGATGCAAGCTTTCAGCTAGAATTACTTCCGATTTGTACTGACACTATTATAAATCCCACACTCAACATCCACACTCAATGCCTAGACTAGAGATGAATGCTCCTCATACAAACACCATCCCTATTCAATCACATCCCCTTCACCCCTCATCCTTCCATATTAGGCACAAATCTCATCCTCCCATCCTCCCCATCCTGAATCCCATAATTCACCCTCGCCATCGCTCTCTTCCCATGAATACCTCCAAATTCGCCAGCGGGCTGATGTTGCAGAGCCTCCGCGAACAACTCCACTGCCGAATAATGCCGCCTCGTCACGCACAATCCGAGTACAATCCTCGCAGTGACAGCGATACATCCGGCGATTGCGATCACGACGCCCAGTTTCGATGTTCGTGCGTGCAGGCCCCATGCCCAAACACGCAACTGTGCCCATGTTGCGAAAGTGGGATGGGCAGGGTCTTTGTCTTGGCTTGTAGAGGGAGGGGTGGTGTTGTAATTTACCATGGACATTGCTTGTCCCAGTGCATAGAGGTGGTAGAAGAGGAATTGCAGCGCGTTGGATTCGCTCTGCTCGAGTGAGAATGCAGACAGAGCCCGTGGCAGATCCCTCGCGATGGGTCTGGTGTCGTCGACTGTGCCGTTGCGGTCGACGCTCCAGGCGGCGAGGAACCAGTCTGGACTCACGACTAGTGGCTGCTTGAGGGTCGGGGTTTCAGTGCTTTCGAGGTTGTCGAGTAGGACGAGATGGAGTTCGTTGCTGCTGCGGGAGGTATCCAGTGAATAGGTGGGGAAGTCGAGGTATGTAAGTGCTTCGCACCATACGCGTGTCTGACTGGTTGACGCGTTGGAAATGGAGTATGATGTAAGTCCTATGTTGGTTGAGGTGTTTGCTAGGGTGTGAGGAAGGGGAGTGGAAAAGATGGCGTCCCAGTCGCACTTTGGGGCTGTGGCATTGGACAGGCAGTGGCGAATACCGGAGTCGAAATCAGTGGTGGTATTGTAGAAGGTTGCGAGGTTGGAGAATGAGGATGTGATGGTTACCGGAGTAGTATTCTGGGGTGAGGCAAGGTGAAATGTGGACTGGGCGTCAGAGGGGCTGAAGCTGCGGAGACACTGAATATTTGATCAGTAGTTTTCCAAGCCCAATGGTTTCGCCACGGGTGACGGACCTTTGTGTAGTTGTACCCCTCATCAGATTGCCAATTACTATAGCAATGAACCTCCTTCCCAGCAGCGACTACAATGACCGAAACGTTTCCCACGAAACAGTTCGCCTGCACACCCACTGCCGGCCCTGTTCGCTGCAACACGGTCTGCAGTGACTTGCTGAACCTCGGATCGGAGGAGTCACCCTCAGTATCACTCAAAGTGCCCAATCGGTTTTGTCCCTGCCCCGTGGCTTCAAGATAGTCACCACTTACATCCTTCAGTACCTGCCGATTCGCAATCCACACCAGATTTGAGTCGCTGGAGACATTCAGAGCGAATTGTACAGCAGCTTCCTGGCTCGTGCCGAGAAGAGGGACACCATTGGGTTGGGAGAATTGCTTGACTGATGCTTGAGCAGTTGCTGCCCACTCGTCCAGGCTGGCCCCATGCACAGAGGATGTGCATGAGTAATTACCAGCAAGTAACTGGCTGCTATTGCAGATCTGAGGGAAGACTGTGTCGCCAATTGGACCTTGAGCCAACGCTATGCTATGGAAGCGCTGCTGTGGGATCTTGCTAGTCTGAACCCAGGAGAGGCTTGGTATGAGGAGCACGGCTGTTGCGGCTCCCATCAGGTTGGTCGTGATGGTCAGCAAAGCGGCAAGAATCGCAAATAAAACGAGGTTGATGATATGACTCCGTTTTTGCCTTTTCCCATTCGCATGTTTACCTGAGAAGGCGGTGGTCCAGTGCAGTGGATTAACAAGATTTTTTGGCTTTTCGAATTCTAGATCGGTCAGCATAAATGCTACCGGTAGCCCTTGAGAACTTCTCGCAAACAGCATCCCAACATCGTATAGCAAGCTCGTTGCAATAATCATGAACCATATCTCGAACGCCTGCGCGACGAACTGAAGCCCAGCCTCCACATTGTGGTCTTTCTCGTCAAGACGCACGGCTGTAGCGACGGCGTGTGTACTGAAAGCGTTGGAGGGGCAGCGCCCGAATGGACACCAGGCACTGGCGCCGATAACGTGCGAGGTGAAGTTCAAGACGAGGAGGGTTATGATGAGTGGTAGCCAGAGCAAGGAGAGGAACACAGCGAAGAAGTGCCAAGGCCAGGACTTGGGGCGGGATTTCGTCCCAGCGGGAGGAGAAAAGGGCGGTGATCGAGGATTTTCATATGGTGTTTCGAGAGGCGTCTCACTGCGGTCTGACCAGCGGGAGATCTCGGCTTTGTCGGTTTCGATTGGCGGCGGTCGACGCTTTGGAGGTGGTGTTGGAGGAGTCTGGCTGCCAGAGATGAAGCTTGAATGTTCAATCTTATTCGCTTCAAGCATTGGTCGCAATCTGGATTCTTCGTTCGCTGCCATACCCAGATCTTGTGAAATGTCACGTCTACCCATGTAAGGTACGTTCGCAATAATCGCGCCGACCGACTGAGGATAGAATCACTACACCCCAAAACCTGTAGATCGGAAACGTTGGGATAAGACGAATATGAAAGAGTGCGGAGATGCAACTGCTGCATTACAATAGTGGCTGCGAAAGATCGTGTGATTTGTGGTCATGCCGGATCATTTGTGGCAACTTCGAAGTATACTTTGGGTGCATACCGTATTTGCAGGTGCATCGAACCATTCTGAGCTCCTTGAACGGCCGTCAGTAAAGCTAGGAGGTAGAGGAAGATGGAGGTGGCGCTGACCTTACACCGGTGGGCGCAAAGCCATGAAGTCAAAAGAAACAATTTGAAGCCTGATAAGTGTTGGTCACTTATCATGCACAAGGCATCAACATGTAAGAAACAGCTTCAAGTTAATTTTGATGTCTTGCAGAAGTACAATGAGTAAAGCAAACAATGTTTGTTGACATCCTTTCGCTCATCTGAGGCTTAGCTCATAATCTCTTAGCATATCGACCACACGTGAGCTCGTCCATATAGTCTAATCCAGATGCTCACAGGAGTAGTTTGAGGGCAGAGCTCTTAGGGAGCCAGCCCTTTTCGATACAATTCGCAAATGTTGAGCTTAGAAGAAGTAGACGCATGCTTGCCTGTCATCATACAAAATGGATAGCTACAGTGTTGGTACACTGCCTGAAGTCATTTGACGAAATCGAAATGTGAAAGCTGCTTTTGTTGAGGAGCCAAGGTTCTTGGTCAAGGCATTTGTATTTTCTCAGCAGGCCCTCTCGCTCTTGTACGCATGGGGTGCATAGACGGAGCTGCGGACGGCTGCGCTGACTTCGTCCGTTTCTTGATTTTGGCATTGCCCTCGAGAGGAGGTCGTTGCCCCGTTTTGATCTTTTTTCTTGGTGTAAGCTTGGCTGACGCTTGGGATTGACTCTGGCGGTGTTCCTGCAGTGTGGCACGATTTTCCGGCAAAGATAAGATCCGAGTAGACTTTCGTGTGCGAGGACCAGCTTGGCTCGTCTTTGCCGCTTTAGATGGTGCAGGCTTCGAGCCGGATGGGTTCAATACCCTAGGCTCCTCTTGACGTTTCCGAGCCCGTGTAGCTTGCTGCCTTCGTGTGGGTCTGTCGTGCGACAATATATTTATTGCGTTTCCCCAAGCCTGCTCCAAGCTCACTTGATTACCGACTTTCTGTTTGCTCTTTGAAGATCTCCGCGTTGTTCTGTTCCGTTGTGGTGACGTTGGTGCATCTGGCTTTTTGACTCTGTGACTGGCTTTGACCTTGCGCGCCTGTCTAAATTGTTGATGGGTTGCAAGGGTCTTATCACTAGGTGGTTGCGCTTCTAGAGTGTTCTCGAATGGTTCAAATGTACCAGAAGGTCCTATCACTCCTGCAGCTTCCTTGTGTCTTGTGTCCTCAGGGTCATGCTTGGCCCAAAATTCCTCTGTTGTCTCGTCTTCGTCTCTAATACCCCAGAATTTGAACGGTCCCGACCCTACACGCGTATACACTCTGATGTCACTATTGGTCCATGTCTCCGGCTCTTTATGTTCCAATGGAGGGAGATCCTTTGCTAGGGATTCGTCAACCTCTCTGTAGAACTCTTCCTGTCGCTCATAGAAGACCCGCAATTCTTCAGGTGACAAGGCAGGTGGTATTATCTGTCGCTCATGAAAGGCCTGCAGATCTCTAGATGACAAAGGAGGTACTTCCGGTGTGGTGTGATTGTTGATCCATGGTGTTTGATCAATTTGAATTGAAGGGGCTCGGAATTCAGCAAGTGTTGCTGGGCTTATAGGGTGGCTGGTGATGCCTTCTCTTTCCATGTTCGCAGTCCATTCGGGTCCCCCCCATCCCAGAACCTGCACTTCCTGCACTTCCTGCATTCTGTCTCATGAAGAAGCAACGTAAAGTCACCACTTTTCCGCACGAATGGTTAGGAAGGCCTTTGATTTGAGAGCAGTGGGAGAACTTCATCGACTTTGGCATAGATTTAGGAGTCAATATCTTGTGCAACTCCATTTAATCACGCCTTAGCGCCCATCCCAGATGGACTCCGGGTGTTTCACTCAGGAGGCTATATATGTATCGATATATGTATGTTAGCGCTCGGTACGGCCCGGTAGTACGGCGGCGCCTCCCACTGGCTCCTCGCTCCGAAACCTCCTTCATCATCTAAATACATCCTTGGGAGATTTCGATATCATCATCAGGTGCTGGGTTCCGTTATCGTACGAAGATCGGAAGGGTGAACTTCTGGTGGCAATGGCATCGCCACTAGACGCTTGCCTTGTAATGTCCTGCATATGAAGCCATGAACGTTTAGGCGCCGTTGTCCGAGGCCCGGGGAACGGTGAGGCAGTGGATGAGCAGAGGACGAAAAGGACGGAGAGGACCACATGGCAAGGATTACCATACGTCAGACACCTAGGGGGTGCGGTATTGCCTCTTGAAATCCAGGTACTCATTTTCATTGTCTTCATTCCATGAGATTTGTAACATCGGGATACTCTCAAGATCGCCCTAATCTCCTCTGCGCTCGTTATCCTATCAAGTCTGTGTAACATTAGAAAGACTGTCTAGCAATGTATCCCATGATACGCGAGACTTTTCCCCTGTACGCTGTGTCCAGTCCTCCTATCCATACCATGTCATTGGAACAATGAAAGAGGTCTCAAACACTTTATTCTCCGAAACGCGAGACACCAGCCCAGATATGGCTTTGTGTATATAATGTAGTCCTGAGTTGCGCCAATTCGACTATTCCATCGTATCTACAGCACATAGAATTGTCACATTATTGGAGACAATTTACATTGCAAACGAATAAGACCTCACTGGCTTTGGGGGCTTGTAGCCTCTAAGAATTGTTCCCTCCTATTTCAAGGGCCAATAGAAACCATGGACGTCCTAGCTCAGCCCGTCGTGGCTTTCTACCTCTTCCACCAAAATGCTCGAGATCCGCGTTGTTCCCCACTCAAGTCCGGTACGCTTACTCGAGTCTCCATCGACGGCAATATGACAAATAAGGACCCAGAGGACTTGCCATGGAGGATAACATTTGACAGTAACTCGACAGTGGGAAAGCCTCCTTGCCTAGTCACTTTTGGGAGCGATCCCAGATGCACCATCGTCCTTAAAGGTGCCAATGTTAGCCCATTTCATTGCAAAATCTGGGCGCAACTGAATTCTGGTCCCAATATGATGGTCATTGAAGACGCCTCTGACTTTGGCACGACCTTTGTTGATGACAACGGCATTCCGCATCAGCTAGGAAGAAGATTGCACCTAAAGCCAAACCGCTTATTTGCCGCAGGCCTCAAAACCGTCAGTATTGGCCCTTACAATCTCCGTATGGAGCTTCCTCGTCAGGAAGTAGAAAAAGCCGTAGCCCGACGGTGGTTTCTCGAGCATGAGCCCGTCCTGGTCACCGAATCCATGGTGAAAGCCCAGCTTGGCCGAAGTTCAATAGAATTGAAACAGACTTATCAGATTGGCCAGGGAGGTGCTGGTAAGATTTATCGTGTCGTCGAAAAGAATACGGGGCTTCTGTTCGCTGTTAAGAAAATACCCGAGTGCTCTAGCAGGCTTGCCGCAAGAGAAGTCAGGTGGGGAGAGCGTATCACAAATCTTCAATCTGTGCGTCCGCCACCTTATTGTAGTGCAATCGCTTACCAGTGTAGCCATTACTCGCGCGATATTACAACAGCACGCTGACCAGAGTGGACGCTACCTTAGAGTGGTGGACCTACATGCCACTCTATCAGTCTAATTTGACTGCCATGCTGCCACAATCCCTTGAGGTTCTGGAGGGAGTCATGCTTCGGATGTTGGTAAGATGATGCACTGGCAACCTCTTTAATCAATACCCACTTCAGGTCAAGGCTGACTCACAAGTGATAGGAGGCGGTGTCAACCATTCACGAACATGGTGCCCTTCATCAGGACATCAAGCCGGACAACTTTTTTGTACTGAGACAGCGACCACTTGAAGTTGTGTTGGGCGATTTTGGCCATACAGTCTCGTTGAAAGATCCTGCCATGCTGATGGGTGACTGTGGCACGGATGGTTTTGCTGCTCCCGAGAGACTCCTACAGCAACATACCACAGCTCTGGACGTGTACTCCCTCGGGGTCTCATTTTTCGTGATGATTGAATTTGAGAAGTGCAGGACTTCGCCTTGGAAAGAGTGCCTTAAGAAAGTATTCGTACAGCCTCCAATCATGTACGGCGGTCTAATCATGCGTATGGTCGCCGGGAGGCCGGAGGAAAGACCAACCATACAACAGTGCATGCAGGTGGTGCGAAGTAAAGATTCCAATTGGGGAAAAGCAAAGCAGTCCACGCCCCAGCTGGTCTACGCTATGGGTAACGCCTGCCCGACTCCCCCAAAAGCCAGAGCGGTCCCTCTGGGAGATATTGGAGGGAAGCAAAGCCCCAAAAAGAACAATGCACCGCCCGTTATCACCACAACCTGTTTCAAGGACCGCCTTGGCCAGCCGCTGCAGTTTTCCACTCGCCCCAATATCTTCGCCCATCTCGTCAAGGATACGGGGGTCCATCCCCCTGCACCATCGGTCAGAAACTCGCCTCTCAATCCCAATCTGCTCAAACGAGACCTTCACCGGCCGGCAAAGGCCGCCACTCACCGTAAAAGTTTTGCCCAACTGACTACTGGAACCATGAATACTCCCCTAAAGACGATGGTCGAGGCACGACAACACAGAATGGAGACTACTGATCGCTACCATATATACCCCCGTCGCAATACCAATGCCGGGATTGCCCTCGCTGTCCCAGTCGTCCATCGCCACGAGCATACAGAGAATGTCCCCCAACCACGAGCACAGCAAGCACCTGTATCAAACCGCATAGACAGGCCCCAACCCCCCAAGCGCCGCCGCATCAGTACCCGAGACAAAATCCGCCGCGGACCCATCCGAAAAGCAAACATCGAGCGCGCATTCGCCATAGGCCAAAGAGCGACCCGAATCTACACCACCACCGCCAACATGGCCAAATGCCTCTGGTACCTCACTGCCGGAGCCGTAACAAATACCCGCGACATCGCCCTCCTCAGCCTCGACGCCTTTAAGCTATTCAAAGACGTCGCACAAGCTAGACGAGCTGTCAAGCATATGGGGCCAGAAGCCAGCGTTAAGATGGGCGAAGCGACACGGTTGGCCGCTGGCATGGGATCGAGGGGGTTGAGGTTCGTGACGCCGGTGGAGTATGAGGAGGAGAGGAAGAAGTCTGGGCTGCTCAATCTGGCTTCCAAACAGCCAAAGAAAAAGGGACCGGTCGACAAAAAGGAAGCAAAGACGACTTGCCCAGCAGTTCTGGAATTGGAGCATATCCAAAGGGAGGGAAGAAGATTGAATAAAGAATACGAGACAACGAAACACGAAACCACGAAACACGAATTGTGAGTACGACGGTATGTCCATATCCGAGAAAGGACTGGAATGACTGACACGCGGCAGAAATCATGGATGTACAACAGCTAACAGCGAATAGGCACTTTGTACCTGATGCACTCTAATACATATGACCTTGGTGGCGTATGTCCTCATACTTCTTTCGCGGTGGGGGGCCATAAGTAAGCATTCATCATGGAGCGCTCCGCGCTTTCTATGTTGTAGGCGCTAGGGTATGAGGAATGAGTACTGAGATCATGATGTTGGATCTTTATGGACGCTAATTACGATTGATTGGAAAGGCGTGGATGGTGGGTGTTTGGCTTTTTTGCGGTGGTGAGATTTTACATGGGATTGTGATCGTGTCCGGGAAGTTCTTTTTTGTACTTTTTGGATAGTCCAAGCACAGGCTTTGTCTTGATGTTAGTTCTGATTTTCCTATGACCATTCGGGATTCTATGCTTCCTCTTCACAACATGATTCTCTACTACGCACGTCTAATTCTTCTCCAACCTCACAGCCGGATTACTCTCCACAAAGTTCAAATCAACCTTATGACCCAACAGCTCTCGAATATTCCTAACACCATACTTGATCATCGTCGGCCGCTCCAGACTCAATCCCCACCCATAAACCCTCATATCCCGCGGCAACCCCATAGCCTCCAACATCTCCGGCCGAAACATGCCGCTGTTCCCAATTTCCACCCACCGATCCAACCCCTCATGGAAGCCGTAAATCTCCAAGCTAGGTTCCGTATAGGGATTATAGGCCGGCTTGAAGCGAAGCTTGTGTATCCCCATCTTCGCAAAGAAGACTTCCATGAAGCCGATCAGGCCGCCGAGGGTGAGGCCGAAGTCGGCGACGACGCCTTCGACCTGGTGGAACTCGGCGAGGTGGGTCGCGTCGACGGTTTCGTTGCGGAAGACGCGGTCGATGGAGAAGTAGCGGGCCGGGTGCGGGTTCGCGGCGAGTTTGTGCAGCATGTAGCCTGAGATGGCGGTGGTGTGGGTGCGGAGGACGAGGCGGAGGCATTCGGATTCGGCGTAGGGGTAGCGGTAGCCGATGGAGCCGTATTCGCCGGTTTCATGGACTTCGCGCACGTTTTTCCAGTATTGTTCGTAGTCTAATTTTGGTGTTTTGGGTGTGTTGTCGTCCGAGTGAGAGCCGTTGGGTTGTGTTTGGGAGTCTTCGGGGTCCGCGCGGGGTTTGTCGCCGGTGGGAGGATCGGAGATGAAGAAAGTGTCTTGTTGGTCGCGGGCGGGATGCTGTTGGGGTACGTAGAGGGCGTCGAAGTTCCAGAAGCCGGTATCGACGTACCTGTACCAGTGTCAACATTGTGGAAGTCCTTCGTATATCTCGTTTCGGCGCACCTGTTGGTCGGCATTTCTTCAAAGCCCATTTCGAAGAAGATGTGCCGAAATTCAGCTCGAACTTTATTCACTGAGATACAGATGATCAGCTAGGGTCCGTGGGAGAGCAATCATGCAGTGCGGTACCGTACAAGGATGCAATGCTCCGCTCATGGTCGGTGCGCCCATAGATTTGAAATTATATGGCTTGAATGTGGTAGTTTTCCACGCTCCACTGATGTCTGTCAACGTAAGTCAGACCAAAACGCGCGTTCTCTTGAAAACCCACCTGGCAAGCATATCTGCGGTCAAATCGGTTTCCTCTTTGACAAATTCCCGAGCGAATTTCGGACCTTTGCTGAACTTGTAGGCAATGACTTTCTGCATCTTGACCAGCTTTCGCTTCCTCAGATCGTTAAGAACCTTCGGGTCCGGATGTGTACGAGTACTTTGTATTGTTTGCAGCTGTTCTCGACTAGTATCCTTGATGGTTTCTGCCTAACAACAAAGCTTCAGCTGACGAGACGTACAGTGGTAATCAGATAACATTACCTTGGCTTTCAATAAGTCCTTGTCCTTCGTGATCCAGCCAGCTTTGAGAGCCTTTCCTTGACCGATGCTTGCATTCTCCTTTCCCACAGCTTTCTGTCATGCTGGTCAGCATCTGCAGACTCCCTAACTTCCAGATGAGCTGGCGTACAGTAAGGCCAACATACTGGCAAGTCTGATATTTTCAAGCCTTCTATAGCAGTCTGCACGGCTTCGAAGACTTTGGCTTCGGGGCTGCCATTGGCGGCCACACCTTCGGCTTCTGCGGTCAAGATAGCTTCTTCCTTGTCGATTGTATCGTATATAACCATTTCCCTAGACTTCAGTCTATCCAACGCGCTCTTGATCTCAGTGGAGGGTATGGATGGGAATGCATCGGTGCTGAGTATGGGTTCTTCGGTCTGGGACAATGCGTCCAGCACTTGGGCGGTGAGGTCGACCATGATGGCGGTGGATATTGGGTCATGGGTTACCGGTGCCGGTATGTAGGATTGCAGCTTGCAGTCATGGCGCGCAGTCGCCTTTGAATAAAGTAATCTGCAAAGTGAGTCTGTCTTACGTTTCACTCAGACACTTCAATATGCCAAGCCAGACTCATGCCAAGCCAAACTAAGCTGCATCGAGGGTCAAGGAGCTAGACCGTTTGTGGCTAGTAGACTACGGAGCTTTGCCCAAGCCCCGGAGGTATCTCCCATCTTCGATCACTCACAATCCTTACAAAGCAGCTTCATCCTCATCATGCTCGCCTCTAGCTCTACCTCACCTTTTCCTCTTCCATATATACTGGCATCATGGCGTCTGACGATGATGATAATCACGATGAGCTCGTGGACAAGCTCACGACTGGTTTCGGTGCCATGCTGGAGCAAGTGAAGGAATTGGCACGGAGGAATATCGAGCTCGAGCGGCAGCTTGGTCGCGTACGAGAAGAGGTATGACAAAAAGAACATCTTCATTTCCGTCCTCTCGTTGGGGACATATGCTATGAGGATACAACATAGCTCTAGATCTGGAGCCATCTTCATGGTGATGATCGAACCCATATCCATTGACTGAGCATCCTTTCAACTTCAATGTTTTCATCTCCTCATGACGTCACTACGGTTTTCCAATAGCTGATCAACACTTGCCATTGCAGTATCAAGACGCGGCTGAAGAGGGCGAGCCTCTTGCTCACGAAATCCCGGTATGGCTGCGGACAAACGTGAAGGGCACGGTGGAGCAAACTTCGGACCCACAGCGTACGCTGTCCGGCTCACACAGCAGTGAGGACCACGCCATCTGGTACATGGGCGCCACTGGCCAAGATAACGTCTTGGCTATCGTCGCTGGGGTTCAAGCCTGGAAGGTACTCACGAATGGCAAGGGCCCCTTATGGCGGAAGTTCAACCGGGAGCAAATGAGCAGGATGTCGAGCAAAGATGCCGGAAGGGATGGTTCACAGGGAACAGATCCTCTGCCTCCAGGTAACACACAGGAAGCACAAGACAACCCGGGGGATGTTGATTGTCCGTTCACTGCGATGGCTCATCTGGGGGAGGAGGAAGGGGACAAAGCGAAGCCATTGGGAGCACAGCGTCCAGGTTCGTTGATTAAGTCGCTTCCCATCCATGACTATTTCGTCGGAAAGACTAGCTAATCAATAACCCCAAGACATCAATGGAACGTCACTTACCCCATCAACGTCGGGCTCTGCGTTCAAATGCCCCATTCGTATGCTGAATGAGCGTTCACCCGAAGCAGTTGCAGAATACTTTGAAACTCACAAGCATGAAGTTCCAAGGAGTCACGAGAACTGCGTGAAGCGGTATCAGAGCAACGCGCAGAGTATCCGGCAACTAGACGCCAAGTACGGGAATCTTGTCAATATGTTACAGGGCCTAGGCATGAAGCACCAGCCAATGTTACCACCACAAGAGGACGCAGGAAGTGCTGCCGGGATGGACAAGAGATCAGTGGAGAAAATTCAAAAATGGGCGGACAACGTTGAGGATACGCCGGCGGACGTCCAGGATCTGCATAGACGCCTGCTACCCAATACAGAGGATAGGCAAGGACGATTCGACAGACCCCTGAAGGATGTCAGAGTTGGGGAATCACCTGGCCGGCCTTGGGGTATCCCGATGCTTGGAGCAGAACCATTGAAAGGCCTTGGTGACCCTGAGGGCTCACCCGCACATGACAATGGCAGAGGTAAACTTGACGAGGCTTCTCCAAACCCTCAAATTCAGGCGAAGCAGTCTGCGAACGAAGGGGGTGGGTCTCAGCAGAAGGACGACAACCCGGGGATGGTCTTCACTGGCCCTGTGTTCATCGGATACAGTGCTGAGCAGGCAGCGGCGCTGATAGAGAAGTGTGGTTGGGATCCAAATGGTCCCAGCAAATGATAGAATGTCTACGATCTTTCGGCCGTTGCATATAAGCTAGCCGCGCAGCGATGATGACACAGGGGTGTTTTGGAGCTACGCTGGACCCGACACACCATACTCAATGTTTCACGACAAATGCGGTGCTGTATAGTTATATGGTATTATTCGGATCTGGGGCGTTTCATATGTAAGAGATGATTGCAGTTCTATACCCCAGCCGTCAATTATGTCGCACAGGCTTCAGCATGACGTTACGAGATCGAATCGCCAAGCAGTTGCATGTTAGTATTTGGCTTACCTCACGTTCATTTTCAGCCAACCATATATATCATGCCTAAATAAATATGTTCTGCCGGTCTACTGTCTCAATTGTATGTGATCTGTCGTCGTGTGGGCTGTCTTACAAACACAACACAGTCCAATGTGGTCCAATGTGACCTTCGCCATGAATATAATGGCAAGCGGGCAATCTCGAATGCACAGCATCAAGGCGTTATTTATACAAGAACATGGGCATCGTCACCTAGTATCTACCTAATCCCAGCATACATACCACAATGTCAGTGGAAAACTCCTTATAAGCTCTACTCGAAGGTCCTAACGAATCCGTCCGAGGCAATACCAAACAGACGAAAGATCCATACTCTCTACATTACCTGAATCGATGGACGACCACCTCATGCGTCAATTTCCTTCTATCTCTGTCTTATATTCCAAACACTGCTCATTCACCAACAAGGCAAGCTTGTTGGAAGCATATGTTGTATGTGATATCTGGACAGACATATGCGGTAGCTTGCTGTCTGTGGTGACACGCCACCGAGGGCTTATCTATCATCACTGGGTTTACAGGTTATAGATCACCACGACGTGTGGAATATCACCCGACATGGTATTTTGCTTATGGCTGCTGAAGAACTATATTGACTGACATGGAACTTCGATATTAGATAGCTACCTCGGGGACCCACCCAGTCTCGATTACGATGGCTCATACTCAACAGTCCTTCAGCTCCTCATACTCTCATGCTCTTACTCCACCCCAATCCTCTCTACAAATCATGTCGGCATTCCATACCTTATGACATGCGCAATCATAACCACGAGTAACAAAGAAAACACATACCACTACCCCACACCCAGCCTCACCTCGTCGCCCACACCATCCTCCCCAACCCTCCCCACTCCCCACTCATCACCCCGTCTCCTCTCCCCCAACCCCACAACCCCTTCCCCCAGCCTCAAAAAGGCACAACCCCACACCTCTCACACCGCCGATGCGTACACGCCACACATTGGAAGCTATAATGCACACTCGGCAGATTCAACACTTTGCCGCAATGGCAGCAGATGATGTCGTAGAGCTGTTCTTTTTTGGGAGGAGTAGTCTTCTCAGGGAGAGAACTGGATGGGGTGGGAGATTTTGGGGTGGGTTTTGGGGGTGCTGTGGTTTTTGTGGGGGTTGTGGTTGAAGGGGGTTGGTCTGGGGTTTTTGAGATGGGGGATGGGAGGTTTAGGAATTCGGGATTGTAGCCCATGAAGGGGTCGGTGGCGGTGGGGGTGTAGGGGTTCATTGTGGTGGTGGTTTTGGGAATGGGATGAGGAGGGGAGGAGAAGGAGGGGTGGTGGATTGGGGGAGGATTGGAAGGATAGGAAGGGATGAGATGAGGGAATGGATGGGAAGGGAAGGGATGAGATGAGGGAAAGGATAGAGGGAGGTGGGGAGTGTTGAGTTTGGGCTTGGGTTTGGATGTGATAGTGGTGGCTTTGTGAAGGGCATTGTGTTGTTATTGTTATTGCTGTGGTGAGTTGTGGATCACGTTCAACAATGGATGTGGTGGATGGATATAATGCATTGTGGGGGTTTGATAAAGAGAGTTGGTTAGACTATGGGTTTTGATTGTGATGGGTTACAATACCTTTGTTGATGGATTGTCCTGTTCCTACTATTGGATTTGGGGAGGCTGATAGAGTCTTTGAGGAATGAGATCCGTAATTTTGGTTTGGTGTGGGAAGGGAAAATGATTAGTGGAGAGGTGGGTAAGATGATGGATGGGGTAGGTGTAGTTGTTTTGGGTTTTGCGGGTTGAAGGGCTTGTGAGTTGGATTTATTGCTGGGTCGCGGAGGAGTGGGGGTATAGCGTTGAATTTTGGGGTTGTTGTGTTGGGTGTGGTACCTTGCTCCGGCCGAACTGGAATTCTTCAGTAATAAGGTGTGCTACATTGTGGAGCTGGGTAGAGTGCTCTATTCCGTGGTAAAGGCTCACGTAGTTGGTATCATTATTGAGTAAGGACTCGTTACCATCTCGGTACTCGAAGATAAGGATCATCCGGACGCCGTGCATAAGTCCCGATGTACCATCTCCGACCGTTCCCTGAAAGGCCCTGAAAGGGGACTCTCGTATTCCTCTTCAGGTAAATCATATCTGGTAAACACTCGATTCAATGGTATTGGGTTAGACAATGGTAAGCTTGCGAGGAGGAGGTTCGGTGTCCCTTACGAGAAAGGCATTATATGCAGATCTCAATCCGGAATACCATTGCAACGGTATATTGGCCATGAGCGGGGATATTTACCATTTTCAGCGTGGATTGTTAAAAATCTCTTAAAGAACGGGCAAATCGTGACCAAGACTTGGTCCAATTGCTGATCCTGGCTTTCTAGCTTGATGCGCGAAGACGGTATTGCCGGTTCGAGTAGCGAGTACGATGTCGCGCATGGTCGCAAGTAGCAGTTGCGAATAGTGGCGCGAAGCGCACATCATACAACGTGACAACATACCTCGTCCATAGTCTGTCCAAAGTCGAATAATATCAGACCATCTCGGCGACTTATGTTGTATTGAGATCCCAGAATTGGGGGTGATCTGATGCCAACTTCTGAGGATGTCTGCTGGCTTCAGAGTGGCATCCCACTGCGTGCTAGCTTTCTGCATTCTGGGACTGCTGCAGGACGTTGCGGGATATGTTGCGCAACCACCAAACTCACTGGTGGCGACTGTGTCCAGTCCAATGACAGGTAGTCCCCCAACAATATTGCTCAATGGGTATGTCCAACTTCCCTGCGCAATCTGGCATAAAATCGGTTGAACGTGTTGGTTAGTAAAATCACAGCACTGTCACAAGAACAGCCCCCCTTCGATTTCAGAGTCGAGTACTTCTGGAAGGCACAAGGTGTAGCGTTCAATCGTCTCGCTCTCTTCAATACGATACTATATGACATGGGATTCCTGGGAATGAAAGATTGGAATTTTCCTGTTGCAGCCGCCAAACTTCCGGCGCCGTACGGAATATACATCGGTTTCGTAGGTGACCGCTCGGGACCAGGTCTGAAGGTCAAACATCTCATGTGGGCTCTTGAGGAAATGTTTGATATCTTCGAGGAGCAAAAGCGCTATGCGCCTGGCAGTGTGGTGGTGGAAGTGACCCCTGCCAGACTGGGAGTTGGGAATGTGCATGCCGCTCTTTCGGACTCAAAGCCAACCAATTCGACGGGCATGATTGCCGGAAGTGTCCCTGATACCACGTTCGAAAGAGTCACATTGCCACTGGACGACATGGCGTATCTGACAAGTTCTACCATCTCACTGAATGAGTCAGATAATAGTAGCAACACGAAGAATATCATTCCAAACCAAACTCTTAGTGGCCCTGCACGTCTCAACGCGGCCATGGGAAAGGACATATCAGTCGATTTTCGGTATCACCCCAACGGTGCCTCTCTCGATGACGCCCAGGTTTACAACACTTCACTCAAAATGGTCATCAAAGCTGGCGAGCAATCAGATCGGCTCGAGAGTATCGGGGCTATCCTGGCCACCTACAACCCCATGGACAATTTTACATTCAGCTTCGTCTCCGAGCCGTTTGTCAAGGGTAAGGTGTTGACTTGGACCGATTCCATCAATTCGGTTTCTGGCATAATTTTCAAAATGGCGAGCCGGGGCCCAGGAGGTATGTGGAAGGAGATTGTTGGGTTCATCAATGACGGCCCGGTTGTTATTGGGAGGTTCTGTATTGATAAGGGCGACTTTACTACATTGGACCCTCAGTTTGTGTGTCCAGTGCGACGTTCTGAGAGCGTTAGCATTTCATGATAAGGAGCACGCCAAGGCTAGATGACGATACCAAATGTATGAAGTTTTAGGACGAGATACTACCATGAGGACATTGGTTTCTATTACTTCTTTTAATATATACCTGCTGATGGCCCCACTGTAGAAGCGAAAAACATGAAGCGGTGCCCCTATCATGGAATTTTCCAATGTGTGAAATCAGGGAGAGCCAGCGCACGATCTATTCCTGCTTGGATGCCGCTCCTAGAGGCGTTACTTCAGAGTAACGTGTTGCGCTTCATCCGCGTTCTGAATGACCAAGACCTTCAGAGCCAGATCCGCCGTCTCGGCTAGTTCGGCCAGCTCAGCATCCGCTTCCGTAAGAGCGCTCTCTTTCACTTTTGGAGTCTCCATGAGTTCAAATATAAGGCCTCTTTGTAGCGGCGTCCGAGCTTTCTGTACGACGTCTTTCACTCGGACTTTGGAAAACGTTGAAATTGAAGGATGCTCGATGTTTGGGTTGTCCTGCACCTCTATCATCTCTGAATAAGCCATAAGTATCTAGGCACTTGATGATCTATGCTGGAGGCCTGTGGTCAAGTTGAAATTATGAAATGGTATGAGTATTGAATATAAACAGAAAATGGTCATGTCGTTGGCCACTGACAATAGGCATTGTGTGAGACTGAGAACAATGCGTTACAATTAAAGCCTTACTTCCACTTTTTTTGAATCCACGACAAAGGTTGGTCAAGGAGCGATTCTTTTTACTTCAGGCACGCCGAAAGCTTTTTCAATGTCGACAAAGGATTTGATTCGATCGAATCATCGTCCGGCCAACCCCGACATAGGGAGTGACAAGCTTGTAGGAGACCTCGGTTGACAATGGGTATGACTTTGTGCTCGGAATTCGACCATCAGGGTTCTAATGTCGTAGTGTCATCCAATGGATTGTATTGTAAAGTCAGGTGAGAGTCGACATGGTGTCATTGTGTACGCATTTAACGCCACGAACACGTCGAAGTACCTCAAAGAGGGTTGTCTTTTACCCTAGAAAGCATCGGAGACGGAAAGCCGACTCACGTTATCGACAACGTGCATGCTGTAGATTCTTTATCATAAGTTAGAAGCATCATTTTTCGGGTACTGGGACCTCTCTCAGCGGTAGGTGAAAGGACTGCCACACACATCGTCTGATCTCTTTGGATGTGGTTATCAATCTTGCTCCTCAATCCCCTTTTACTTCTGTATGCGATCAATGACTCGATGCTGTCGTAGTATTCACCGCTCCTAGTGGCTTGGGAAGGAGGAAGGGGAAAGGGAAAATTGAGATTAGAATCGTTGGCCCAAATGCCAAGACTATTACAGACAAGGATTAGCGTACTCTGTTTCTTCACCCTTATACGACTCGTTACACAAATGGGGTACTATATTGCATGAGCTGCCTCTAAGGCCGTCTACTTTGCGCCACAGTGAAATTATGCCAATGCTTCCGAGCAGCACGTCCTCATTGCGTATGGAAACTCATCCCGCTGTAGAAGGTTGGATATGTTCCCTTCGGGGTGATTAAAGTCTCCTTATCTGACACTTAAGACCCCTTATTTCTTGCATGCAGTGTACTGTTCGAATGCCAGGTTGTCAATGAATCTATCATGCAATTGCTCAACACCCATGTGATATCGTGTTGGGACACGATGAAAGAGAGTCGAGTTGTCTCCACTGTCAAGTTACCGCTATTACCTCACACCATCGTACACTAGACTCGGTAGATCCATTTTGCCATAGGCGGGGTGAAGTATACACCCGTAAGTCCCGCATAAATGACAAATTTATCAAGTCGTCATTATGAGTTCCTTTGTGAGAAAAGCATGCCGTTGTGACATTAGCGCCACTCTCGATCCTCCTTACTCAAGGCCGTCCTCGTCTTCGCCAAACGTAGCCTCCCAGTCATTGACTTCTCTGGCTCCTCCATTCGGCTCGTGAGAACCCCACTCAACGAAAGGGTCAATCTTGGACCTGTGGCTGCTCTGATGGTCTACTCCTTTGAACTCGGATGCCGTGGGATCAGAACGCCACTTATCACGATCATTGGGTTTTGCCGCGACATTGGCAGGTAGTGTGCGAACATAATTCGGGCTGACCCAATTCCAGCTCCTCTTGCGAGTCGGAGTATCTGGTACGTCTTGGGTGGAGCTATGCGCTTGACTACTCGAGTTGCTGGCGGTGTTTTTGGAATCCGAGTTATTCTGCTTTTGCGAGTCTTTCATTGATGCTTTTTCTTTGTCACATCTTGGAAGAGTGACGAGCTGTTGATTAGCGTCGGCAAAAGACTCTCCGCTGTCTTGTGGGCCTCCTGACATGATGGTGTTGACGATGATGATGATGTTGCTACGCAAAGTTGGACATAGGGAGACTGATAGCTTGAGATGTGACTTTTGGCTTTGGCCTATGGGGGCAATGAATGCTTTCTGTACGATCGAGGAATGAGCATGAAAGCATCTGGAGACGAAAAATGAAAGCGTCCATCGCGAGTTCTTAGAAGAGCGAATTGAGTGTCAAAAGTGGCAAGAACGAGCTTGTCCGTTCTAGCCTGCATCAAGGCAGTAATCGAAAGTGCTCCCAATGTCAATCTGGGAACCTGAAGTGCGAGGAATATCCTCATTCACTGAAAGGCTGTCGGGATCGATCGAAGCGAAACCGTACGACCGTACGGCTTGCTGCCGGATCTACGAAAACGAAAGACCAGATTTGGTAGGTCGTTCGGGATACCTAAACCTCCTTGGTGGCATGTAAGATTGGGGCGCGAGGCGATTCGTATCATTGTACGGCCGTGATGACAGATATAGAAAGATTTGCATGTGAGAAGAGGGAAAGCAAACAGGTCCAGGACCTCCTCAATAACTTTTACGTACGGGGAGGCGATGAGTTGGAGAGCATCTGGTATAGGGATCCGTGCAAAGCTCTCAACATACGGTGTCGAGAGCAACCGTCGCAATGCCATGGCTGACACGGTTGCTAGATCCGAGCGCACGGTTGGTGCGACAGTATGGCTGCACCTCTTAGTATTCGAAACGAAGTTCATGAGTTCCACAATCACGACGATAGGTTTCTTCTCGCACCTCCGCCTATTCATCCATCGCACTGTACAAAGTATCGAGCGTAAAATAGAGGGGTATTGTGACGTGGTATGAGGCGAGCTTTTTGTTTGCTCCACAGGATGGACATTGAAGGGCGGACAACCTGCACCATAGCATGCTCCGTGCCACCTGGGTCAAGGAAACGTAGACTTGAGGAATCGAAAATGCTCTAGTAATTCACTACTTCACGCCGCGACTCACCCATTCGTCAATCATCCTCATTGGGTGATGCAGTCGACATATTAGCAAGCTGAGACAACAGACATAAAGAGAAAGAGATGATGATGTATTGGCTTCCTTAGCTATCCCAGCTTAGAGAATCCCGTATGAAGCCACCCCCCCGTACAGAAATGATGGAGTATCGTTGAATCTGACACTGTTAATCATGTAGTAACATTTTTGATTGATTCGAGTCTTGCACTTAGTCATCGGCTGCCATCATGCCGAGATCGATATGAACACCGATAGTCTGCCACACGTCCCAATGTACACATTATTCCACCTCCCCAGCCTCTAGTAGCGTGTCTGCCCAGAATTCCTGCTTCACTCGCCGTTCACGTGGATGCATGACCATACATCGAGCATAGGCAAGTCCCTTCCGAGGACCCATCTTGGGTTTGTCGTGCACTTTCAGTACTTTTGCAACCTTTCCTTCGATTTGCGCCAACACAACACCTAGGTAGTTTTCCAAATGTTTTTCGTCAGCTTCTGATATGTCGTGGACTACATTCAAAAGGTAGTCCGAGTAATAAGTAAGCCAATTGACCTCGATGACGACATTGCGGAAACTGCGGAGAGCTTCTAAATGGTCGAAGAATCCAGTATAGCCTATCCTCGGCATGTCGCGGGGGGCGTCGGTGAGTGAAATGTGGAGTGTGTTCTTCACGGGCGACTCATCGCCGGCAGAGCCTAGACCGCGGAAAAAGAATCCAAGGTGCTGAACGTGCCCCCAATATCCACAGGGAATGGTGACTACAACATTGGCCATGCGCTGCCTCAATTTTATGCTCGGGAGGGGTCCATGCTCGTAACATTCGCATTCGAATGCATAATGGAAGATCGTCTCGGAGTAGAAGACATTCATCGCCTCCTCGCTAATAAGCCTGGATGTTTGAAGAATCGCTTGGTGTAGTGTGTCTACGGCCTGGTAGTTGACCGTGGCCTTGTTTCTACCGTATACAACAAGCCGACTAGGAAACAGGTAACGGTATATCTCGTTCCGAAGCTCGTAAGGTATCACGGCGAAAAGACCAAGGGGATGAACCGAAGACATGAGGTTTGTGAGGCTAATTTCTGAAGACTGAGTAAACATTCTGAGGCGACTTGTGTCATTAGGTGTCAGCAGAATATATGGCAAGAATGGAGTAAGAGGGAAGACTCACTCAGATCTCGAACATTGTATAGCGTGCAGCAGTCTATGTCAAGGCCCGTGGAGGGTCGTATGTTGACTAAATGCTTTTGACACAACATTTCACAGTGTTCAATCTCCTGATACCGAAGGAAGCACCGGGCCTGTTCAACCAAGGAGTAGAACATATCGCCCCTTTAATGGCTGAAAAGAGCTAGGTGACAGCAAGCATAGTTGCAGGAACGGGCAGACTAGTGCTGGCACGTCTGCCAACGGCAGAATGTTTTCCCCCCTCATGCAGACCGCGTATAGGAGATGCAGCTTGGCCGGAAAGCTTGGAGCTAGATTATTTGCGAAGGCTCCCAATGTAGCTCATGTGCCGTCTAGCTCGTGATCTCCAACAACCGTCATGATACAGCCTACACCTACTGTCGCAGTCCGAGGATGGCGAGGCCGAGCGATACCATTCATGGCCCTTGAAATATCTTTCATCTATCCACATCCTTTCCATTGAATGCTTGTCTATTGATTGTGTCTACCCGTTCGCTTGCTTCCTGGTCGTAATGCCCCAGCATTGCTGCTCGTCACTTGTCTGTATGATCCACCATCTTACTCTGAGCTAACGCTCAGTAGAAGGTCCTGCAACCCTGTCTATCCCTTGAATACTGTAGTATATTCTAGGCAGACATGAGGTTGGCGTATGTTGTAGAAAGGTACGACTGCGTGGCCTGGTGGAGGACTTGAATATGCCGACGCCAGTTTGTTGAGGATTGTGGGATGGCTGCGAAACTTCCTGTCTACGGTTGGTCCTCCTAGCTACTTTATTGATAGTAGCTCAAGGAAGACAGCGCCCCTGGCAGTGCATCAGTGGAGGTTGGTGAAAATCGATTCCCGACCATTGATTGGCAGATGTGATTATGTAATAGGATAGCTTTAGAGTCTTGGCAAACAAAATCTTCTTGTTCATCTTTATTGTTCGTCTTTGCACTATCCTACGACATGTATGTGAATACACTCACAAATCCTCAAAGCGGGCTTTATGTTCAAATGATCGAGCTTAGTGACTGCAGTGACTTCGATAAGGTCATCGAACGTGCAGCTTACAACATGAGTCTTCCTGAAGGTAATAGAGGTGTGTGGCTGCCTTTAGGTTTTGGAAGTTATTTACAGGAGTATGGAGGGAGAGAGTTCCCTGAAAATGTTTATGAGGAGAACGAAGAGCTACTTCGCGCTGCTGTCATTCCACTACTTTCGCAAGCTGCGACTATAACGATGCGGCGAATTGCAAAGCATGTTCAATGAAGTCCCGATGTGACATGAACATTCTTGCCGGTATTGGCTGGTATCAATGAGGGCTGTCAGAATGTTAATCAAAATTCCTGGTACAACCGTGCAATCACTGAGACGTATGGTTACACCAACTTCCTCCGGCCCTTCACCTTTCGACGACAATGGTCTCTCTAGCTGAAAGCTTGGAGTGCCATCCAAGTCATCGGAAACATACATTTCTGGTGCTGGGCCGATGTAGAGTCAACGGGATATTTGCAAACGGACTTGCTAATGTTTCAGAGTCTGGAGCAATTATTTTTCGACGTTTATGTGCCTAATATGATCATTTTAATCCAGCCTATGACCAAATCAATCCCTTCCGACTGTGAAGCTGCCCCCTGACTTGTGCAAAGCTTCCAGCAGCTGGTCATCTCATTGAGCGAAGAAATGAGAAATTATCATGGGCGCACTTTGAGCATTCATGGGTCTTCAGAAGATGAAAAATGGATTGGTCACGGTCAGTACCATGACGGCCTATTGCTTTGTGCGCTAGGCTTCTCAACTGCTACTTAGCTCTTGACGCAGTTTCCAGCAGTGAGACAACCTTGGAAATCCAAAAGAGATTACCAACGCGTGTTCCGACGCAGCTCAGTGACGGAACCCAGACGAACATCGCTCAGACCGTTGAACAAGATAATTCAGACATCGGTACTTGAATTCCGCGAATGCTGCAACCGGCCCATTTGAAAGGATATCTGCTCTTCAGCTACAGTGGAGTTCTCGGAAACATGCAAAGCCACATCACCGGTATTTCCGAAGCCTACACAAGGAGCCGTGCTGTGCATAAAGTCAAATCAATCTAGTCGAACGTTCCGAGAACCATCCAATGGCGATGCTTGACCATACTGGCGGAGTGTCCGTGTCACGTCTCGACCCACGTGTTTGAAATTCTGGCCTGAAGAAGCGATGAAGTTGCAACTTAGGACGTGTACCAAAAGTTTCCAGAAGGTTTCCCTCCTCGTCAGCAATCGCAGGCAATATTAGGCGAGCAGCGAGCGGCAATATTATAGCGCCTATGCATCATGGACAGCTGCAGCCCATCTTTGACCCGACGGCGATGAAAATAGAAGGTTCCGTATACCCGATCGAAGCGATTTATTCTTCGCTGCACCAGGGTTTCAAAACCAGTCTGATAATCTCATAGGAGCCAACAATTCGCTTGCTGTGGGAGGTTGGATTAGGGCGTGATGCATTCGTGAATTGACTCTTTGAATTGGGGGTAATGGATGCTTAGCGGTCAGACCTCTCATGAACCAGCACCTCTCCATACGCAACAAGAGACATGAGTGTTTCAGTGCGTCGCATCCGGCGCAACCTTAAGAAGCAACCATGAACCATGAGTTCCTCAAGATAGGAGAAATTAGATGTCCAGATCGCCACTCTAATTGGCGAGTTCTACCCAGGTTCTTGGTGGAATCCAAACAAAAAGGCGTCTGCTAACATGCGAGCGAACGAGCCTGCCACAGCTTTGACGCAGTTCACTTCCTAACGTTTGGAATGGAATCTCGATTCATCGAGTGTCATGGCGTCCCAAGTTGTAGAGCTGCGTAACAGCGACGCATGTATGCATAGCGCTGGCACACAACTTCACCCAGAGAGGTCCGTTGGTCGCCTCTTTGGTAATACAATCACTAAGGGCTCTCGACAGAAAATCGTATATAAATGGTGTCCTGTCCCTTAGGCTGAGGAGCAGAACGGGTATTCGTCAATATATCCTTCTGAAAGAATCATGAAGAGAGAAATCTACCTTTCCGGTTTAGGGCAATTTGCGACTGTTGTCCTTTTGATGGTAACATCGATAGGAAGTCCGCTTACTGCTCCGATCAAGCACACGATCCCACAGAGACGTATCCAGTCAGCACGTGAAGCCCCAGCGCCTCATGAAGCTATTCGAAGGCCTACAATATTCCCACAGATAATCAGCTACAGCAATGTCCACAAACGCATGATGCCTGGCTTCACACCAACAATGACGGTGAAACGGGTATATTTTCACACTCTGACAGCGATGTTACCCATCACCGCGCCAGCGAAGTTTCTGGAAGACTTCTTCAGCTCGATCGCCCTGAAAGCGGACCCGATCAAAGGAGCATGGGGCAGTCAGCTTCCTCAGAGAGACTCGTTGGATATTACCCAAGGGAACTTTCGACTTAGGTTTGCTTCCATCGGAGATACTATTCCGTGGTCCTTTGTGAAAGACTTTGCAGATAAGTTGTGGGAATGCGCCGTCATGGGTGTGGCGAACTTGTTCGAAACGGCCTACACAAATGAAGGGGCAACTGTGGGTGTTCAGATCTCGCTGACTGTGCTCGATCAGTCGTCCGTGGCTTCAGGGTCGGGCTCCGGGTCCGGTCAAGGTTATCGCGAGGGTAGTTGGGAAAGTATAACATCACCTGGCGGCGGGTCATGACGCCGCCGGGGCAAGTTCGATTCGATACGCTTGAGTATCACCGCTGAGTGGTGACGGACGACCTTCACCGTTTCCCTTGAGATTGAAAACTTTGTGTCATCAGTAAGACGATTCCGCGCAGACAGCAAGAGCCTACCCTCCAATGGAGCATCTTGTTTGATCGTTCGCATCAAGTAGCCTTGACCGCCATGGCATGCATTGGGCTCTTCGCGGGGCAAAGGCATGCCCGACGATGCGTTGCGTAATGTTACCGAATATGGACCAGAACCGGTACACTTTGATCCATCAGCATAATAAACGACACTTAACAATCTTCATAGGCAAACATGTGCTCGATCATATACGCCTAGGTCGACAACCAGTGAACTTCGGACCAAATCCCTAATTGGTCAAGCTTCTGAGCGCTGCAGGTTATTGGCAAGATTTATTCTGACGGCCTTGCACCAACTTTCACTTTCCGTACGGGCGTCGAGCGTCTGTTGCTACTAGAAAATGCCAACGATGTTGCGTATATACCAATATAATGACCTCACAGACTGCTACTCGTGCTCAAATGGATTCCACATCCCAACATTGCCATCTTGCCCTCTATCAAGCTTAGCTATCTTCGCAAGGTCCTCATCATCGAGACTAAAATCGTAGATTTCGGCATTCTCCTTTATCCGCCCCGGATTCTCGGACTTGGGTATAGCAATCACACCCTGCTGCAACACCCACCTCAGCACGACCTGTGCAGCGCTCTTCCCATGTTTCTTGGCGATCTCAGCAATACGCGGATCGTCAAGGTTCTTGCCCTGCGTCAGAGGGCTGTAGGCTTGTACGGCAATCCCTTCCTTCTTGCAGTATTCCACAATGCTTTTCTGTTGATTCCAAGGGTGATATTCAATCTGATTCACACTGGGCTTGACCGTGACGCCCTCGCCCGAGATCAATTGTTCAAGATGCTCCGGTGTGAAGTTGCTCACGCCTATGCTTTTGACCTTTTTTTCCTTCAGTGCCTGCTGTAGACCTAACCATGCTTGGTGGCGTCCTGTCGGTCCGGATCGGGGGTTGTGGATGAGGTAGAGGTCGAGGTAGTCTAGGTGCATGGTTTTGAGGGATTCGAGGACGGCGTCGTAGCTTGCGGCTTTGGTGTGTTTGTGGTCCCAGACTTTGGATGTTATGTAGAGAGAGGAGCGAGGGAGGGAGGAGGTCCGGATGGCTTCCTGGGATGGGTATTGTCAGTTATAATCGGGTGATGTATGGAGTCGAGTCCTCACTCCGACTTCTGCCTCGTTTTCGTACAGTTGGGCCGTGTCTATTTGCCTGTAACCCTCTTCGAAGGAGGTGAGACACGCTTTGAGGCATGTCGAGCAGGCATAGACGCCCAGTCCTAGGTAAGGTATCTTGGTTCCATCATTGAGTGAGCACTCTGACTGTATATTAAAAGAGCCCATGATAGCCTGGGAGGCTGACTTCCACAGTCCCCTAGTTGTGCACCATCAAATATAACAGTGAGTTGCGAAATTTGGATTTCTCAGGATGACCGTTAGGGTTAGGGTTGTATAAAGTCACCGAGGCTAGTTCTACAACGTACATAGCTACGGAGTAGACAATCGCAACTGCAGTAAACAATTGAAGTATCATGAAGCAAGTAAACACTATTCTTGTGCTGCCCTTGTTCGACAGGCCTCCATGCCTTGGGGCGGGATTATGATCGTGAAGTCACCTTGAAGAAGAATTGGAAGCTTCCGAGGCACGCTGCAAGTGATTGTTGTGGCAACATCCTGACCGCGAAAGTAAAGCCGCAATATCTCTAAAGGATGGGACGAGAGCCGCTCTGTTGTGGGCTTCAGGGTCTCCTGTGGATGGGGTGTAGTGCTAATTATGTACCCTCCACCTTGTAAGTTAGAGAGTATGCCGTGAATTATGTTCGTTGTGTTCGTTGAGCTGGATGTTTGCTTCATCAGCTATACCCCAGACACCTGGTCAAGAAGATAATGTCCGATTGATACGTACTTTAAGCGTTATTCCTGCTAGGAAGTTGAATTACTCCGCCTTCGCGCTTGATCTGGAGGCTTTTACGGCTGTGACCACTACGCTCGGACTATCGACTCGGAACATTTCGTTGACGTGACGTGCCTTCTAGTAAGGCCTTGTATGTGGTCATGTCCGCAAACGAAATCATGTACCTTTAGGTCTTCGAGATAAAATTTCAAGGAGGCTAACGGGCAACATTTTCAGCCCATCGACGGAGTTCACGATGCTTTTATACCTATCGTTTTGACGGTTTGACTCGTCTCTACTTTCGCCCGTCTTGGCTAGGTCTTCCCACTACCAAGGATCTTACTGCGACTAGGGAGCCTCGGTAAATACCTGATCCAAAAGCGGTCTCTGCGTATTGTCAGCTGAAGACCGCATGGGCGTTGGGAAATCGATTGGTGGATACCGGAGGCTAGATGATAAAACTCTCAAATTGCAAATTTTCTCATTCATATTCTGTATTGAAAGTCTGTGAGGGATTAAGCGCACCTCGCCATACTCACATGGTGATGCACTGCGAACTTCGTCGAATCTTCTAATTAGTGGAACAGGCGGTGAATGGGAGCTCCATGTAGGCAGCCGCTGTTTTCATTGGCTGCGTTAGATTGCTCTGTGTCTTTATGCCCAAAGCAAACTCTTCCACCAGCCATAAAACCCTTTTCCCATCAAATCGGTTTTCTTGAATTCAATGTTCATCTCACACAATAAGCATATTCACCATGTAATTTATATATAGAGATATATACTATGACCTAGGAGCTTGGGGCTGCTACCAACCAGACTGCCAGCGGTCTAAAATTCTTTGACTGCGCCCTAAATTCTCTTTGCTACCTATGTCGTCCCACTACATCAACATCCTCAGTGTTAACATTGCGAATCCTTATCGTTCCGTGGTCTCCCCCGTGTTGGCTCCCTCTGTGTTATAGCACCGCAGATGTGTCATTGAACAAAGCATGAAGGCTTTGAAGAGGCTGCGGAAGATGACAGGACAACAACATGATTGGGGACAATGGTTTATCATTGAACAGAGAGATCTTCAATACAATGCTACAACATATCGACCAACAGCAATTTCAACACCGATGTCAGCAGTATATTACTCTGCCATTCCATACTTCCTCCCATCATCATCCCTCATCCTCGAATCTCGACTCGCAGCCTCGCATCCCATCAAGCAGAGATCACAAAGATAACCGCTCACTAAAATGGACTCAGTAAGAGCCTCAGTACAGAGGAAGGCTCTTAAGGCCTTGGCCAAGACTTCATACAATGTTTACGGCGAGGAACTGACCGAAGTTTTGGTAGAGAAGGTGGCGGATCAGACCGTGGGGATGGAGACTGACCAAGCTACCGACGCGAATGGCGACGGAGATCTGAGCGAGGACGTCGGTATGGACGACAACAGGGACACCCAATGCAAATACTGTGGCGATTACCACGAACACTGGATAGCATGCGACAACAAGGCCTGCAGATTCCAATGGTATGGCTTGGACTGTGTGGGGCTTGTCGAAGCCCCTGCCGGCAAATGGCTCTGTGCACTGTGTCGACCCAGACCAGTATTTCCAAATCTTGCCGGAGGCTCGAAGCTTGCAGAACAGAACGTTGTGGCGCAAGGACCTAGCGGGGTCGCCACCAGGAAAGTGAAGGCTGACAAGCCGAAACTTGGTTGGAAAGGATATGTCGAGGTCCCGGCAGAGGTAAAGGAGCAAATGTGGCAGGAGGTTGAAGCACAGTGGGAGATTGCGGTCCTTGCGAAGAGGACAAGGACGAACACGGAGTCTTCCGAATGCAGGCCCAGGCGTCGTTTGCAAAGACGTATAGAAAGGGACGATCAGAGTCCCGAGCCAGCAAACGTCCAGCAGTCGCAGCAAACAAGCGTCCCAGAGCCACCGCCGGAAGAATTTCAGTGGATGGACGACGATCTACTAGCGGAAGAGGCAGCGGATGCTTTGTCGGGTCAAGCGCTGTCACCCGTCCAGGAGCCGCTGGAACAACTCGAGGATGAAAGTTCTACCGACGAAGAGGCCGAAATCATCGATGAGAGCAACAGCTCTCGGTATTATAGAGAGAGCACTTTTGAAGGGTTCAGCGACCCTGAGAGAGCTGACAATATTGGATCCGGCCTTGACGGGATTGGTGTCATGGACGAGGACGAAGAAGGCTACGCTGGCGATCAGTCTGCCGACGAAGTCAGCGATGCCGAAGAGTTCTGGGACTCGGAGATGACTGATGTCATCGAGCATGACATCGATGGGCTGAGAGTCTTTTTCGAAGATGAAGGGGCTGATGCCGAGGAGAGTCAAGACTTGGAGATGACTGATGGCATCGAGCCAGACTTCGATGCACTTGATGTTGAGTTCGAGGATGAAGGGGCTGATGATCTATCGTCCGAAGACGATCTTGCTGACGAGGCCAGCGGCACCGATGACGCCGATGAGGTGGAGGCTCGAGCTTCGGCGATGGATGTTGGAGGTGGAGCCCCAATAGAGACGATGGGTGTTAGTGCGATGGATCATACATACCTTGAACTCTCCAGGTACGGCCCGTATCTTGTTCGTCGAGTCTAGAGTTTATATAGAGGCTGGATCTCCAGTTCTCAGTCTGTTTGCCAGTTCCGCAGAGTTTTTCCATTGTTTGAGGTTATTAATGTACGACATGGTAGTATAGATCTTAATAGTACACAAGGACAGCATAAGCGCTCGAATGGTCTCATCTCAGCCGCACCAATGACGATTGTGACATGTTATAGCTCAATCGTTGGCGAAGAGTTTACATAGTTATCGTACTTGCATACCTATGATAGTAGGGTTGTTATACCCCTGTTGCGCATATGCTCTCGATGATACATCACTGTCAAAGCGGTTACTGCAGCCACAATGTAATCTCATAGTTGCTTCTGAGATGGTGTTGGGATACTTGCAACCTGTTAGGTGGTCTTCATTTGTTCCACCAAGTTACTTCTACCGCTCTATCAGTGTCGTATCATGTCCGTCATCATGCCGTGTACAAAGGACCAATGAGATCTATCAACCCCAATCCAAGGCCACTGGCTCAAGCGTTTCTTCTGCCGTGTCGATCCTGCCACGTCCATCTCACGCCGCCGCCTTGAAAGCAGTAGGGAAGCAAAACTCCTTTGTCCTCTTAGGGGCATGTGTCTCGGAGTGCACTTCCAACTGCTTCACATTCTTCTCCTCTAACATGTGAAAGCACTCTTCGCACTGAACAACGGAGTATCAGTATGCTCATGTCCCTCATGTATGGCACGAGACGGAGCCTGGGAAGGCCCATGAAAAGGGCATGTACCTACCTTCAATTTCGGCTTCTCTGCCTTCACTGGGTTTCCATTGGGCTTCTTAGGAACACGAACGCCGGCTTCGTCGGCTTTCTTTTGTTCGCGACGTGTCTGGCAGACTCTTTGTTAGAGATCTTAGATTGGGGTGTTAGCGGGGATCTGGGTAACACACGCGATCCTTCTTTGAGATGGGCATTCTTCCAAATGTCTTTGATCAACTTATCGGGTTGGAGGTGCTGGTTGGAAGCTTTTCGATCTCGGTATATTCTTAGATATTGGTTTGATGGTAAGGTTGTCAAGTTTAAGTGTGTGTGAAATTCAATTGTACTGTTCTCCCGGAAAAAAGTCGGAGCGAGGTGCTTGGCGCTCGGCGCTTGTTCGTGTGTTCGTCTAGTCCGGCATTGCTTGATCATTGCTTGATTGCACACACGTCCTGCGAGCCACATGCTAATACTCTAGAAGCATGTCATCTGTCTTTGTGGTAGGAGCCATAGTACTGGTCTGCGAGCGAGCGAAGATCTGGAATACGATACCTCATCCAGGGCAAAGTAACGCGGATCCCGGTGACGACGAACGTGCGAAATATGGGAAGAATTGAAGTCGACAGGATGGTCCGCACCAGTCCAGCGAATACAGCTAGAGATGAAGACGACCTGTCGCTCAAGGTATACTGGTGAGACGGACTCCGTGTGGGTGAGGGTAAGCGCTGCCCGCAGTCTTGGCTTGGACCTGCAAAGACGGAGGATAAATGGACCAGCATAGAAGGGCAAACGAGGATATTGATTGTGCGGATGCAATGGCTATTGCCATGCGTCGGTATACACTGTCAACTGCATATGTCTTACATAGACGACGAGAGTTGTGATGACCTACGAAGAGGTACTGCATACTGGGTGGCTAGCAACGATACATCAGCTGGACAGTTGGACAACCGCGCAGCGACTGAGAGAGATATTGCTAGAACGAATATCTCCGCGATTGCGAATCTTAAAGTTCATCGTATATGAGAAAGAGCAGACATTCATAACTGGATGATAGCCGCGACCACTGGGTCAAAGATCTACCTCCAGTATCCACGAACTGTGACTCAAGGTTACATGGAGATCGCCATACATTATGTTCTACGCTGCACATAGCAGAGAGATGGAAGACCATATAGAGTCCGAACAACAATCCACGCCGAGATTCCGATATTTGTGCTCAGACGAGTCTCCAAGAAGCGACAAGAGTATCTTGTTTGGGCTTGGTCCCCAAGCTCAATTGAATGTAGTCATTTCGTGAGTGACTTGTCCTGTTCCGACTGAATGAAGAGGTACTCGAGAGGACTGGCAATATGTCAGCGGTTTACATCAACGACAGCCTGGATAACGGTAGGTGGATCTTGTGTTTGCTTGGAGAAATATTCAATTATTAGGCATAGACGGTGGAGTGCGCTTCGAAGATTGTAGTAGAAGCAGCTAGTTCAAGCCAGGTATGCTGGAAGCACTGGCTTGGATGGCGGCGCCACCTTGGCTTTCGTGAAGCTTTCCGACCAAGCCGAAGGTTACTCCGCATCAACACACCAACTAATAACGCTTCTCACTCGCCAGCCATTATATCGTCTAGCCCTTCGTGAAATGCTCCCACGAATCTCGTTGCTATGCGCCGTTGCACTATTTGGCCCTGCGAGCTTTGTGTCATGTCTGATACTCAAAGCGGACTCTTTCACAGCCCGCAGCGCGCAACAGATCACTGTCGACTGCCCAGGCAACGACGGCGCGGGCGTCATGGTTGGCGATGAAGAGTTCGAAGTCTTTTGTGGATATAGCATCACCGGCCTTCCCCAACTCTTCCAGCATGCCGCCATAGACGAGCGAGATTGCCTCGACCAGTGTGGTGCACTTCCCCAGTGCGTTGGGGCCACTTATGACGGAGAGGAATGTATTGGATTTTCAGCGCCTGCCAGTGGTACCGTCGTCGACTACACGTTGGTCGGGGCAGACTTCGTGTCTTTTCAACTCGAGGATCCAGCCGCGGTTGACAGCAGTAGCAGTGTCACCACCACAAGCTCGATCCTCGAATCTCAGTCCTCTACGATATTCACTTCAGCTCGCCGCTCGTCAGCCTCCATAAATTCGATTGAATCGTCAACCTCCAGCTTGTCCTCATCACTATCCACTGCCCAATCTTGTACAGACCCAGCCAAGTCCTTGAACCTTTGTAGCTCATCCACGCCTCCATCATCGCTGGTACTTTCAACAGCATCTATCAACTCCTCAATTGCTATCAATCCACCCTCAGCTTCTCACCTTTTGCCATCCATAACATCGATCCAGTCCTCGCCCGTCTCCACTTCGGCATTGTCTACTCCGGGTTTCATAACCTCAAGGATATCGACATTGTCGTTCTTGGCATCATCCGATTCCTCATGTTCTACAGCATCAGCGCAGTCTTTGGTCCCTTCTATAGCCCTCTCAGCTCCTTCCGCCCCCTCGGCCTCGATAATGTCGGTCAAGTCTCCAATCACATCCAATCCGATCTCGCCTTGTGGAGCAACTATTACGTCTAGCTCATCAACTTCGGTGGCTACATCTATCACTTATGCGGCTACCAGTTCGAGGGGATCTATGACGGACGTTGCTTCGACTTCACCCACTTCTCTGTTTGCGACTACCCTGACCTCCTCCTCAATGAGGACCAGCGTAGCGGCATCACCACCACCAGCGTCGTCGCTATCAGCCTCTGGGCCGCCAGAAGGAGGTTGCTCCCCAAATCGCACTGGAAGGGGGATCTGCGTTCTTAACACCATTTGCTGCGATGACCGCACCCATTTCTCTACCTGGTACGTCAAAAGCCTTTTTGTCGTTACATATCGTGTTATTTTGGGGGACCCTTTCGAGTATACTTAGCTCTGCCCGTTATATGATGCGGGCGCCGTAGGAGACTGTTGATGAGGGAAAGCTGACCTAAGGTGCCCATAGTGTTACCTCTGGCAACGACTCTCGCGATAGCTCAGTGGTTTACATGGGTAGCACTGCCGCGGGAACCCATTGTAGTACCAATTCTACTCCTAATCGGATCCGCGCCGACCATGAGGGTGATTGTACCCCTGATGGCTTGCTCCTCTGTTCTGATGATGGAAAGACGTTCATGCGATGCGTTCACGGTGGCTGGATTAATTTCTCTGGAGTGGCAGCTGGAACGACATGTGTCAACGGCATGATAGTCGCCAGTGGATGATCTCTTCGTCGTCAGGAATTGAAGGATCACTAGTTGAATTCGACTCGGTAAAGCTAGGTCGTATCCATCGAGTCACAAAGCGGATTTCATCTAACTTGAACGAAATGGCACCCATACTGAGAAAATCAGAGATGATAAAGTGCGATAGGTTTGTATTACCATGAGGTTTCTACGCATCTATTGACCTGATGAACAACGCCAACCTCGAGGTCTTGACTTCACATTGCGCGAACTGACTACCAGCAATGCAGCAGGCACCAACCTAATCAATTCCTTGTTAGGGATGTAGTCTATATTCCTGCATGTCCAGATCGTTCCTGCATACCCAGGTGAATCGTAACCCTCCTTGCTTGATCGTCTCCGCTTGTCACACGTTCGATGTCCATCAGGAAGGAACAGCGCTCCACCCTGCGGCAGCGAGAAGCACACCGTGGCGTACCTCTTCTATGGCTCCAAAATGCGATCCAACGTCCGGATCTGCGCGGTTGTCTCTTTCAACACGATTGCTCCCCTCTGCGTCTTTCACGAACTTTAGGTAGCTTTAGTATCAAGACGCTCATAGCTGGTACTCGTTATCTTCCGGTCGAACCTGAGATGTACATGTACCTACGCCTGTTGTGGCTTGCAAATACATCCGGGGTTTCTGGCCCCGCAACAGTAAGTGGTTGTCTTCCCACACACCGTGAGTTTTGGCGCCCCTTCGATCAGCACATCACACAAGTCCACGATACCCACCTCAGGGGTATGAAGACGTAGCGCTGTCATATTTAGGCCAAGGTCATCGAGCACAATGACGTTTTGTGAATAGAATACTGGAAGGACATACTTAAGCAGGCAGGTCTCATGGTATCGGGATAATTTGCGGTTGTTCACATGGGAAAGCGTACGGACATGGCACTCATTGCAGTCAACGGTAGGGATATGCAATACATCGATTCCTTCACTAGCGTTATGACATGCGTCGCGTTGCTATATGCTTGATCAAATAGGATATTCAATTTCAGTCATCGAGGTGATGAGGATCCCTACTCCAGATCTCTATGATCGTCTTTCGTCTAGTCGCTGCGCTGCAGCTACATTTCGATCTCTTTGGCAAGATCCGATCTTCGATCTAGACCAGCTAGCAACCAGGTGCCTTTGTTGATGGCTCTCGCTTCGACTTTGAACAAAGAGCGCCCAGCTTCGGCGAGGAGCCATAGGTGGCGGCTCCCCTTTCTTCGAAGGCCTCGGCATTCAGTATATCGCCTTTGCTGCGGTCAGTGGCTGTCCAAGGGAGTGTCCGCATCTTCAGCGAGTTTGTCGTTATCGCTGTCAAGCGTTGAAAGATGCGCGCATCGATGCCATTTGCATCTCCACTTCTTTGTGCTTATAAACAACACAAGATCGCCACAGAACCGCCACACTTATTGACATCAACTTGCATACCGTTTGCAGCCTCTGTTCATATGCGCTGACAGAGTGCCACGAGGTGGTCATGCGTTCCTGGATCTCTGGTTTGTTCGTCTCAATCGCTCGCCTTTTGCGCTCATGGGTCCATAAAGACAACGCGCACCCCTGTTTTCCCTCTTCACCACGGCCTACAGTCAACGCCAACGTGCGCCTAAGCTTTCGAGACTACATTCTCCTCAGAGCAGTCAAGGTCAAGCCGATCGTCTACCATCAATATGCTCCCCACTTCGATCCTGGCCTTAGGCCTGTCCTTCTTCATCGGCAATGCTGCAGCTTTGCCGGCAGCGTCATCTGGTATGTCAAGACTGAACACTAGGTGCTGTGAACAATCAAACCCACAAGGCTAATGAGCATTGTTAGAACTCGAGCTGCGCGACAAGGCCGTTATGACTGAAACAATCAATGCCTACATCTCCCAGCTCAAGGCAATCGGTTTCGTCCCCAACGCAAAGGCGACCATTCACAAGCGCGACTTCGTGGAAGTTGACGAGGCCCTCTCCAAGCGCGCCAACGCTCCCGATATCAAGACCGTCGTCAATCTTCTCGAGGGCCATGGTTTCCAACCCGTTTCGGGCAAATCAGCCCGCGACATTGCCAACGCCATCGATCCGCCATCTTTGGCAAAGCGCGCCCTCGGAGTCTTCGCCAAGCGTGCCGTCATGTTGTTGCCAGAGCGCGCGCTCGACGCAATGGCAAAGCGTACCATCACATCGATGAACAAGCGCTCTATCCCAGACATCGGTCTCGTCGTCAGTCTCTTGGAGGCGCAAGGATTCTACCCCCGAGGTGTAAAGCCCAGCAAGCGAAGCCTCGCTGATGACGAAAAAGTCGCAGAACTCGCAAAACGTCAATCGGCCGGCGATATCAACTCCGTAATCAACCAGCTCATGACCTTTGGCTACGAACCCTCCGACTTCGGCCCCGCAGCCTCCAAACTCATCAGCTCCTTCCTGAGCCAGCTGCCCGTCTCCAAAACCGCCCTCTGTCCACAGAACAACAACACCCTCTACACCACCGGCGGCTTCACCTACGAGTTGATCTGCGGCGTCGGTTTCCAAGGCAACGACCTCCAGCCCGTGCCGGCGAGCAGCTTCGCAGCCTGTCTCGCCTCTTGCTCCTCATACGTCCCACCACCGAATGATCCCAACGGTCCGCGATGTGTTGCTGCCAGTTGGTTGCCTGTGGACGATGATCCGAACTTCTGTCATAGGAAATACGCAATCACGGATATTAGGTACGGGAATACGTCGACGACTGGGCGTCAAGCTGGAAGGATTATCGCGAAGTGAAATTTGGTTTGGTCGGCTTCTGTACTGTTGGGTATTGTTTCCTATCCTCAAGCATTCGTCTTTGGTGTACGCCGTGCGGGCAAGTCCGTCGTTACTATGCGCGCAGTTTCATTGGTTCGAACATAGACAAAGAGAGTTACTAGTGACTAATAGCATCAATCAAGGCTTCTATCACCCCTTTTCATGCGATGAAAGTTGGTCTCTAAATGTAGTAGTACACTTGGATAAGAGTATACTATTTATACACTTATCTCGTAATTATCATTATCTTAAGTGAATTACTACAGTCACAGCCCCCTTGCCTGCAAATACAGCCCCCTCCCCCACCTAATAGCCCTCCCTATGCGAAAGTCCGGAGGCCGATTTGAATAAGAGATAAATATAGCAACGCTTATATGTTGATACGTCGCTATAAGGGTTATCATCGCTACGATTCCAATAATTACCGTCTAACCATCATGGCAATCCAGGACAAGAGAGTTTCCCGTTCAGCCATCCCGCACCATCCTGGCCCTGGAACCAATGTGCTCCGAATAGTCCCTTACGCGCAAAGTAATGCGAGTCAATGACAAAACCGCAAATGATCATCGACACCTGAATGAGAATCCCTCAAACTTTCTGATGCTCTGGGGAGTTGTAAATGACCTTGTGGCCGATGACATCCTCAATAGTCTCGTCGGTGAACTTGAGATCTTCCTCAACAGGCACAGTGTCGTGAATCTTCAGGATCATGACCGGTAGTGCAATAACCAAGCTGCCGGCGAGTAGAATCCAGCATGAAGCGAAAAGGTTCATATATGGTGGAGGGCTCTTCAATCCGTCTAAACGCCAGATGATGGCTGCGCCTGCCGACTGAATGCCCTTGTAGAAGCCGGCAAAGTTGGCGAGCTTGCGGCTGTTGTTGGTGATGGCGCCCATGAACCTGGCTTGGGTTAGCGAGGTTCCGAATGCCAATGCCGAACTAAGGTTGCTTACCAGTAAACGCACGTCTGCCATGCTGCGTCATAGAAGCCGTAGAATATGTACAAGAACATCGGTCCAATATAGCCGTTCGACGTCCAATCATATCCGACGTGATCCTTCTGGGCAGTGTCCTTGCGAGTGTACTTCCGCTGGAAAACGTACCCTCCGCCCCAGATCGCGAAAGTGAGGGCAAACATGACAACCCAAGCAGCCTTTGCCCGTGTAGTCCTCCTGATGTTAGGGAAGTCTAATGCAAACCCGAAGACAAGAGCCCCAAATATTTGAGCCAGCCAGTAAAGGGTGTTGTTAAGTGCGCGAGTACGCGTGTTGAACTGCGCGAGGTTGACGTCTTGGAATTGGTATGTGTAGAACCAGTTGGAAGCGAAAAACATTGGAAAGAGGAGTATAACGTAAGGGTCACTCCGAAGTGTTTCCCAAAGGCCGAGAATCTCCGTCTTCCACGTCGGGTGCTTCATGAGGATGATTCTAGACCCATCACGACGTACGACGTGCTTGGCGTCAACCAAGGTCCAAGATAGGCAGGCTCCCAGGAACGTGAGGACCAAGAAACCGATATAGGTACCATTGCTGACAGTGTCAACGGACTTGTGAATGTTCAGGCCAAGTTCAACCTGACGTCCGACTTAGCTTCCTGTAGTTGACTTGGTCATGATTGATTTCAGCTTACCAGACTGCCGATGACAGCGCCCAAATTGAAGATTATCCAAAACCCGGAGATGTATCGACCTTTGAATTTTTCTGGTGGATACGACATCATAATGGCGCCCTGGGCTGACCAAAGAATACCTGCACAGCATCCTAGCCAGACACCAGCAAATACTGTGTAGCCGATGTTCTGAGTGTAGTTATAGCATAGGTATGAGCTGACGTAGACACAGTACCCAAGCCCACCGAACGAGAGGGCGATTCTGATGCCAAGAGCGTTGGTGACGGTGCCAGCGAAGAAACCGACAACCGCAAAAGTAGCGTAAAGCGCCGAATTTGAGGCGTCATTGGCATAAACATTCTTGCTAAGCTGCCCAGCACCACCAAGGCCGTTGAGAGCATTGAACATGCCTTCACATAATTAGCGGCCTGAGGAGGGATATCGTGTTGCACGACTTCACCTGGACACAGGAAGCACACGAACGACACCAAGATCAATTGCGATTGCGGCGAGGCATACCAAGGAAGGGTGATGGGTCCAAATTTCAGACTTTTGTACTTCCATCCTTTCAGGACTTCGACCTTCCGCGACTCAACAGAGTGAGCTGACGTCTCCGTATAGGTGGTCATCAGACCTTTCCGAGCGTCCGCCATGGAGTATCGAAGTCGTGCGAGTGCTTGTCAATGAACAGTGGTGCATATAGTACCAGTATCAGTCCCGATTACTAACGTATCAAGGGCAATACTTGAGGGACGCCGTGGAGACGAAAGAACGAGCGAAAAGTGCGAACAGGACATTGAGGCTGAGCAGTCCAACTATATTATCTTCGACCGCAGCTCAATATCGCACCATAGTACCCGGGTTAGTTACGCCAAGACGTCGATCGGGACGCTGGTTTATTATCCAAAGTGCCTCCGTGTGCCTTGACCCCCTTGACCAAGAGACAAAACAGGGTGGAAGCTATGACAATCGTATAAAAGCAGCAAGGTTCAGACTCCTGCAATCTCGGATACTACCAGGCACAGTCAACAGTGCTGGATACCGTCCTTCCTCTCCACAAGCGTACGTGCCCAGCGTATGCGGGAACACGGCGTGAGGTTGACAAAAAGACGCCAACGGCCCATGTGGGAGATCCTCACCAAGACTTTGATCGGAGTGGTCAAGCAGACTCTCCAAATTCTCCTCCCGGTGGGGGACTTGCATAAGCTCGTGCGCCACATAGCACTAGGCTGAAACCACCGTGCGCTTGAAGATATCTGTTTGGCTAGCGTCTTGCGGCTTGCATGGAATTGGGGCGGAGCTGAGGTTGCTCCCCTCCGTACCCCACAAGGCTGTGGTCGAGTAGTCTCTCACCGTTGTACTGCGTAGCCAATGTAGCCAACGTAGCCAGCGATTACTGGGATCAACGCTTTGGGTGATCAGATTGAAGCCGTCGCATATTGCAGTGTGTATCCTTAGCGCATTCACTTCTGACCACAGCGTGCGCATCAATCAGCAGCTGTGATGGTCACCCCATTAACGACTGCGGGCATAGCATCTGCTGTTCTCGCGCTGAGTAAAGCAGCTTGGAAATCAGGAAGTTCACTTTCGAAGCTCGACCAGGACACCAGAATCGTCGATGCTACGGTCAAGAATCTAGCAGGAGAGGTCAAGTCGCTTGGCAATATATGCGACCTTTTATGTGCTGAGTTGGAAGAAGTGGTAAGCAAGAGTGAGACAGGATCACCTCCGCCCGATAATGTCGATGGCAAGATGTGGGAGTGTTTGGCGACGCAAGTGGAGGAGGCCACGCGATTGATGCACGAGCTGGAGGAGTTGGTCAAAACCGTTAGAGGAGAAGAGTCCAGTTTCGCTGGCCAGGCTCGGCGGCAAAGGAAGCTGGACAATGGTAAAGATCAATTTGCAAGTATCAGGACCAAAGTTTGTAGGCACACCGACAACTTACGTATGACGCTGTTGTTGATCAATACGTGAGGCTTGCACCTTTTGAACGTTTGACAAAGTTGACATGACCCATAGGGTACTCGCGCACATTGTCCCTTGTCTCGCTGATCGAGAGCTTGCCAAGGGATTGGACAAGTTGCAAGACATGCTTGAGCAGCTACAGAGATCATCGGATGCCAATCCGCAGTCGGGGCCTTCTGATATCGAGGCTACTCTAATGCAGTGTGCTCGTGACGTTATCGTAAAGGGTACGGCCATGTACGAGGTAAACCAAGCTGCGGAGTCAGTCGCTAGAGGTCAAGGAGCAGCAAGTAGTAACATTCGTGTTGCGGAATGGGTGGGCACTCTGGAGTTAATGCGCCGAGAACAGCGACTATTATATCCCTCAGAAATAGTCTCCAATGCCCCTTCCATCTTTTCGGTAGACGAAGCGCATACCGTCACAAGAGCAACGTCTGTGCAACGTGCTGTGCGGGAACGCGAGGCTTTTGATTTCGTAGGGGATGACTCTGAAGATGATCTAGACACCGATCTTGCCAAAGCGGCGCTCGACACCGGCACCAAAGCTTTCGAAGCGCAAGAATGGGACGAGGCCGATTCTTTTCTTCAAGAAGCGCTACGAGTATTACAGCAGCTGCCGAAGCAACGACGAGCATTTTGCGACATCTTCGGTCTGCAGTATAAACTTGCTGTCTGCGCGTATCATAATCCAGAGTCGGCGGACGCTGAAGAAGCTCTCATGAGCCTGATACAACAGTCAGTGAGCTCCGACGAACAACGTGGGTATATCTACGATGCCGCACATTTGCTGTCGTATTTGTATATTCGCATGGGGCAGATCGACCGTGCACGATCTGAATGTGAGAAAGCATTACTGGCGCGAAGGCGGTTACTGGGCAAGCGAAGTGATGCCTCGTTAGAGTCAACGGTGCTCATGGCACATATTTATAACTTGCTCAACAATCGTGCTCGTGCTAAATCGTACCTTGCAATGGTTCCAGAAGCACGCAGAGACGCTATCTTGAAGATCGTTGAAGAGTCACTAGGCACGAAGGTGGAGCACCTTGGTTCTTCGCCAATACTGACTCGGTCGACCTCGGGAGACTCTGATCTGGCAGTAGAGCGCATTGAGAGCAGGCTCTCCGCATCTTCTCTTGCGCAGCCCATTACAGACCGTTGTTACGACTCTGTATCTGCGCGAATCTCGCAATCACCAGCTGCTAGTCTTCGGCAATCACATCAACGCGTCCCGTCAAGCAAAGCGGATAATGAGAAATTGCAGTCCGTCGAGGTCACGTCTCTGTTATCAACAGAGGAGAGACGTGAGTTGGGAGCCCGGGACAAAGACAGAGCGAGTGAACAATACTACGCAGACCGGGGAGCATTTGGTGCCGTAGCTTCGAGCCCTGGCAAACCTCTAGAGGCAATCGAAACCTTCGAAATCTTCAAGGGCAGAACTCTGTCTCGGAAGGAGATACTTGACAAGATCGGGTGTCAACCTAAAGGTCGTATCGAAGACGCTGTCTGCGACGGTGACCATTTAGCTCTCGCTAGTCTTCTTAACAAGAACAGGAATTTTTGGCAGTCAAAGCTACGCAAGCGCGTCCGTCCGGAACGCGTAACAGCGCTGCATTTCGCCGCGCTCTTCGGCGAGGTCGATATGGCGCGGCGCCTCCTAGGCTCAAGTTTCAACATCAACCAGGTTCCGTACGGGTACTCAACAAGTCTTACGCCCTTGAAGTTTGCCATTGGCGCTCGACAAGTGGATATGGTCCAATTTTTGATCGCAAACGGTGCCAAGCCGATTGAGCCAGATTCATGGTCGATTTTGGCTGGGCAACTGATGAATCGCTCCTGGTTGATGAAAACCATGTCGGAGGCTGATAAGGAACATGTCCCAAATCGAATCATTGCGGTCTTGAAGATCTTGCTCAGGCACGGGTGGAACGTGAACACGCCGTTTGACACTTCTGGTGGAACGGTGCTCCATCAGGCTGTCACTTTCTGGACCGGTTCATATAGGTGGGATCGGAATCTCCGCGCTGCTGTAACTTCCTTCTTGTGCGAATGGGGTGCAGATCCTTTCCAAGCGAATATGGAAGATAAAACACCCTACGACATGGCTTCGACCTCGGGTCATCAAGAGCTCTTGCTGATTCTCGGCCGAGGCTTGGAGCTGAAAGAATTAGGCGATGGTATAGCGGAGCCAGCTGAACTGTCCAGTGAGCTTAATAGTATGGTATAAATGGGAGGATCAGTGATACTATTTGAAGCTTAAAACACTTTCCAACGGCCGATTAGGAAGCCTGATGACAGGCGGAAGAAGTGGACGCGATAAGATCATGAGTCACAGTCCAGTACGACTGGACCTGTCATTGCTTGAAACCAGAGCCTGAGTACATGCGAGTCAGGTACTAGGACTATGGAGTCCATATGGTACGACATGGAATGATATCAAGGGTATGACAGGATGGAGAAGATGTCAAATAACTATGGAGCGGGCATGTAGAATGAAAGATTCTAGCGGCTGTTTATAGTCCGAGGCCCCGGACCCTAAGAGCGGGCGCCTTCCTACATCTAGAATTAGCGCCTTAGCGCTTTAAATTCTTGTAATAAGAGAAGATAATATCTTAATTATTATCTTCTAATATTATTATACTACTATAAAAGTTATAAAGAATTATTATAAATAAGAATTCTATTCTTATTATTAAAATAATAAAATTGTTATAATATTTTTTATATATAATAGATTAATTTAATTAATTATAAAGAGTTTAATTTAAAATATAATTTATAAAGTTATATAATATTAAAGCTATATAAGATATAAGTTAATTAGAAGTAATTTAATAATTCTATTTAATATTAAAATTAAACTTAAATTTAAATACTTATAAAAATCTAGACTTTTTTTAATAAGATAAGTATATTTAAAAGTATAATTCTTTTATTAATTAATAAGTAGTAGTAGTTATAAGTTAGAATTAACTTTAATTATAATAGAGATAAGTTTAATATTTTTTAATCTTTAAAAATAAGCCTTAATAAACTTACTTTAATATATAGTAAGATAAGTCTTAATATTAAGATATAATATTAGAGGAGGTATTATAAGTAGTAGTAGTAGTAGTAGTAGTAGTAGTAGTAGTAGTAGTAGAAGGAATAAGTTAAGAAGTAGAGAAGAAATACTTATATAAGGACTAAGAAGCTTTATAAAAAAGAAGGAACTTAAAGATAAAGAAATATATATTAAAAGGAAATTATTAAAGACTTTAAAAGCTATTATAATTATATAAGATATATAAAAGAGTAGATATTTATATAAAGTAAAAAGAATAATAGATATAAGAACTAGTTAGAAATATAGTACTACTATTAATATAGTATTTATAGTATATAATAGTATTATACTACCCCTTTACTTATAATATATAAAGGAGGGAATTTCCTTTAAAGGGAAGGGTAGTAATTAGTCTTATTATTAATAAGAATAAAGAGTTCTATATATAAGTATATATATACTATTTATAATACTTAATAGTTATATTATTATATAGTACCCTTATATTCTAATTACTTATTCTACTTAGAGGTAGTAGTCTAACTATTAGTAAAATAAGTAGAGAAGGGTTATTATAAGTATAAGGTAAAAAGGTTAATTAACTACTATAAATAACCTACTTAAATATAAAGGACTAAGCTTATAAAGAAAGTAAGTCTTAAGAATTAGCTAATAAATTAATAATAGATATATTATAATTATAACTAATAGTATAAGGATAGCTACTAAGTATATAAACTAAGTCTCTACTATCTAATACCTAAGAAGTACTATTATAAAGAATAAAAGAACTTAAAGAAGAAGTCTTAAAAAGGAAGTAGATATAAGAGTTTAGATAATACTTATAAGAGTTAGAGTAGGAAATATATATTAATAATACTATTTAAGTAGATTATTATTATAAGTAAACTAAATAGGTCTTATAATATATATAGTAAGAGTATATCTTATTATAGTAATATAAATTAGTTAGATAATCTATTTAAATTACTAAGTAGATTAGATAAGATAGATACTAGATTTATATAAATTATACCTCTTAATAGGATTTCTTATAACTATATAAATAGTATAGATTTCTATTTAAATAGGAGTTTTATACTTAACTTATATTATTATATAAATATATCTCTTAGATACTAAATATAACCCTTTATATTTAAACTAGTTTAATATAAAGCCTACTTATTTAATTCTTAATACTCTACTTTATAAGATCTATTTAAGCCTATTAACTTTAAGGATAACTAGGTTATAATACTTTAAGTACCCTTAAAATAAGTACTTTAGAATAAGAATCTACTTTAAGCTAAGTTAGCTAATAATATTTAATAATAGATAATATAAATAAGAAATTAGTTAAGGTTATATAACTAGACCTCTATTATAAAGATAGGAATAAATTTAAAGATTAGCTTATATAACTTAAATTATATATTACTTTCTAAGAAATAGAACTTCTAGTTAAAAAATAAACTACCTTTATAATTACTTATATATAAGGATATATATAGAAATAGATTAGACTATTTTAAAAGAAGTATAAAAATAAAAATAATAATAATAATAATAATAATAATAATAATAATAATAATAATAATAATAATAATAATAATATTAAAGTATAATTTAAAAGCTTTACTAGATTTAAGATAGATATTTAAAGAGTCTTTAAATTATTAAATAAGAATAAAGTAGTAATATATATTATTTAATATCTTAGATAAAAAAGATTAGTAGTAGAGTACTCTACTTAGTTTTAATAGTACTTAACTTAAATTAATTAGGATAATAATACTCTTATAATAATATATTATTAAGAATTAAAAGATAATATTAAGAATAAACTTATAAAGATTAAATTAGTTATAAATACTTTAAATAACTTTATAAAAGAAGCTATTAATATTAATAATAAACTATTTAAATAAATAATAGGAAAATAGTATAATAGAGGTATTAAAGGATTTAAATAATTAAAGTATTTTATAAAACTCTACTAACTAACTTATAAAGAGAGAGATCCTTATAAACTTATATTAATAGAACTTAACTTTATAAAGAAAGTAAAAAAGGGGGTATTTAATAATAAGAAGTATTAAAGTAGAAGTAAAAAAGTAATTATTTACTATAATTATAATAAGCTAGGCTATATAACTAGAGAGTATAAGTTAAAAAATATAGTATAATAACTATAACTTAATATATTAAAAAAGGTACCTATTAAAAATAATAGACTTATAAAAGATCTACTTAAATTAGAGTTTAATAATAAAAAAGTTAATATAATTATAATAGATTTACTTATATACTTTAATTTATTAGTAGTAAATATCTAAGAAACTTAGTAGTATTATTATAAGCTTTAAGAAGAAGTTATAAAAAGAAGCTAGAATATTAAATAAATTAATAAATATCTTAAAGAAATTTAAAGTAAGTTATAAGTATTTAAGAAAGAAGATAGTTATAAAGCTTATAAAGAATAGTATAAGTAAAGATAAAGAATAGAAATAAATAATTTAAGATAGAGTAATTTAATAGCTAATAATAATAAATTAGTTAAATCTCTAAATAAATCTAAATCTTATACCTTTATTAAGAATAATAATATAGATATATAGATATAATAGATAATATAAATATAAATATAAATATAAATAATTATTAACTATTTAAGAAGAATATAAGTAGGATATATATATACTAAGCCTTAGTTATATAACTAGTTATATAACTTTAAGTTAGACTATAATAATTACCTATTAAAAGAAAAAATAATAGTATCTCTACTATTTATATAGTAATAGTAATATAATAATAGTATACCTATCTTAAATAATTAGAGTTATAACTTATATACTTATAATCTCCTTAGTATTATTATATAAATATAATTACTATAAGTAATTCTTAATATAAATATCTTAGTAGATTTAAAATAATTATAATAGATTTCTAATAAGTAATTTCTAGTTAATTAGTAATATCTTTAAAAAATATATAGATTTATAATACTAGGCCTATTATAGTATAATATAAGGTCTACTATTCTTATAATAATAGTTATATATATAGAAGTATTAATATAATAGTAAGTAGAAGAGATTAAGGATAACTAATACTATATATAAGTATTACTACTATTTATTAGAAATAATAATATAGATATATAGATATAATAGATAATATAAATATAAAAATAAATAATTATTAACTATCTAGGAAGAATATAAGTAGGATATATATATACTAAGCCTTAGTTATATAACTAGTTATATAACCTTAGATTAAATTATAATAACCTTAATATTTAAGGATTAAGAAGAAGAAATATAAAATAATTTAAAAGAAAAGTTTAAGCTTAAAAAATATAAGATAAAGTATAATAATATATTACTAAAAAATAAGTATTATAATAATTTAAACTATTTAAAATATAATATTATATACTAGATAGTATATATAAAATACTATTACTAATATTATTATATAATAAAAATATAGCTAGGTAATATAATAGTAGTTCTTTTATATAAATATAAAAATTAGAAAGAATATAAAGTAATAAGTTATTATTAATACCTTAAAATTAAAAGATATAAAAAGTAGTTTCTAAGTTATAATTTAAAGTAGTATTATATTCTCTATATATATCTTAAATATAATAGAAATACTAGAGAGTATTACTTAATAAAATAGTATATATATTTTTATAATACTTATAAGAAATATATATAATAGAAGAAGCTTACTAGATTCCTCTTATTATTAGAAAAAGAGTAATCCCTTATATTAAGAAGAAGTATAAAGAGATAAATATATTAACCCTTATATAATACTTATATATATCTTAGTATAATATATATATAAATATACTAGTAAATATTAATAGTTAGAAGACTATTATAATAAATAGATTTTAAATTAATTAAAAACTTTATCTCTTAATAACTTAAATAGTTAATAAGCCTACTTACTTATAAAAAGAAGTATTAGTATAATTTATAAAGAGTTAATAGATTAAAACTATTAAAAAGAGTAGATAAAAAGATAATATTACTATCTATTATTATTTAATACTATTATAAAGAGCTTTCCTTTAATAATATTATAATAGTTATATATTATATTATTCTAGGAATATCTTAGTTAAAGGAATATAATCCTATTATAAATTAGTAAGAAGGAGTACTTATATTTTAGTAAATTAAAGATATTACTAGAATCTAATTTATATACTAATAAAAGATAATAATAGATAAGAAGTAGAATTATAAACGAGTTAAAGTATATATAACTTTAACTTTAAAGAAAAAGGATAATCTTTAAAAGAAAAGATCTAATTTAATATATATTAATAAAGATTAGCTAGGTAAGTAAGTTAGAGAAATTAAAGGAAAAGATAAACCTTTTATAATTCCTTATTAATATAAAAAATAGAAGTAGCTTTTTAAAAAAGAGATAATTATAAAAGTATTACCTAGATATTAATTATAAGATTATAAAATATAATTTAAATCTAGTAAAGAGCTAATACTTAAACTAATATATATACTTTTAAAGAAGGAACTCTTAGTACTTTATAAGTATATAAAGGAGAACTTAAAGAAGGAATTTATTTAAAAATTTAAATTACTAATAGAATATCTAATCCTCTTTATATTAAAGAAGGATAGAAAGCTAAGATTATATATAAACTTTTAAAAGTTAAATAATATTATAATTAAGAATAGATATCTATTACTTAATATTAGTAAGTTATAAGATTAACTTTATAAAGTAAAACTATTTACTAAGCTAGACTTTTAAAGAGCTTATAACTTAATTTAAATAAAAAAAGGTAAAGAGTAGGAAATAGTATTTTAAATATACTATAATTATTATAAGTATTTAGTAATACTATTTAAACTTATTAATATATTAATAACTTACTAAGTATTAATTAATAATATATTAAAGATATACTTAAATTAAATAATAATTACTTATCTTAATAATATTTTAATATACTTTAAAGAAGAAGATACTTATATCTAGTATATATAAGAAGTTTTATTATACTTTATAAATACTAAACTATTTCTTAACCTAGATAAATATAAATTATATAAGGAATTAATAGAATTCCTCGAATTTATAATTAATATAAAAAGTATTTAAATAAGCCTTAAAAAGATTAAGATAATACTTAAATAATTAATACTTATAAATATTAAAGAAGTTTAAAGTTCTTTAAATTTATAAACTTTAATTATAAATTTATTTAAGACTATTTTAAGAAAGCTATTCCTTTAACTAATATTATAAAGAAAGATATAAGATTTAAATATAATATAACTTAGAAAAAAGTATTTAAGGTTTTAAAATAATCTTATATAAATCTATTAATACTTAAAACCTTTTAAGTTAATAAACTAGTATAAATAGAAATTAATATATTAGATCTAGTAATTAGAACTTACTTATATTAAATAATAAAAGGAAAGTAGTATTTAATAGCTTACTTCTTATAAAAATAAAACTAGTAGGATAGATTATAATATATATAATAAGGAGTTACTTATTATAATATATATACTATAATATTAATAAGTATATATTAAAAGCTATTTAAATCTAACTATTATAATAGATTATAAGAACTTAATTAACTTTATTATAATAAAGGAGTTAAATTAATAATAAGTTTATTAGTAAAAATTACTTAAATAGTATATATATCTAGAAAGAATAATAATTAAGTAGATACTTTTAATAAGAGATTAGATTATATAAAAACTAAGAATATAATAAAGAGACTAATTTTAAATATAAAGAATAATAGTTTATTAGTATTAATATAAATATTAGTAGTAATTATATATATCTAAGTCTCTAGAATTTTAGATACTATTTAAAAGGGATATAAGACTAATAATCTAGTAAAAGAATTAAGGAGTTAGTAATTAGAAGATTAATTCTTAAAGTATAAGAATAAGCTTTACTTACTAGAATTATATATTAAAGAGGTAGTATAAGATTATTATAAGGGTCTATTATAAGGATCTAGAAGTTACTAAGATAATTAAGTTTATTAGAAGGATATATATTATATTAAGATTATAAGTAAAAGTTAAAAAATATATTAGAGAATATATCTAGTACTAGTAGAATAAATTAATATATTATATAAAATATAAGTAAATCTAATTTATACTAGTATTAGACTTATTATAAAAAGATATTATAATAGACTTTATAATAAAACTACTTAAGTTAAAAGACTTAATTATAAAAGAGGTTTATAACTTAATAATAGTTATTATAAATAAATTAATAAAGTATATAATTATAATACTATTTAAAGAGATTTATATAATTAAGTAGTTAGGCTTTATTCTCTTTAATAGGTTAATTAAAGATTATAATATATTAGAGTCTATTATATCTAATAGAGATAAGCTATTTATATTAAAATATTAGAAGATACTAATATTAGTAATTAAGATAAAGCTAAGAATATTTATAACTTATTACTTATAAATAGATAAATAGATAAAATATATTAGTTAAATAATAAAAATATATTATAAGTATTATATTAATATTAAATAAAATAATTAGATATTAATATTATCTTTAATATAATTAGTATTTAATAATAAGTAGTTAAATATAATAAAGCTATCTCTATTCTTTATAAATTATAAGAGATAAGTAGATATATTTCTAGACTTAAAACTTAATATAAATATAAATAAGATAATAGTCTTTATATTAGAGATAAAGTAATTATATAAGAATATATAAGATATAATTTATAAGATAAATAATAGAATAGTAAGATATATTAATAAGAAAAGGAAAATATATCTTTAATTAAAAGAGAGAGATAAAGTCTATCTCTTTATAAAAGATTTTAAGATAAGAAAACTAAGTAAGAAACTAGATTATATTAAAGTTAAACTATTTTCTATTTAAAGAATAAAGAAGTTAATTAATTATAAATTAAACTTTTAATTTAATATTAAAGTATACCTAGTATTTTATATCTCTAAGTTAGAACTATTAGATTTAAATATACCTTTATAAGAAATAAGTTTAAAATAAAGAAAATTCTAGTAAAAGAAAGTTAGTATTACTTTATAAAATAAAAAAGATATAAAAACTTTAAAAGTACTTAAAAATTAATTAAAAACCTTATAAACTACTAGATCCTTTTATAATAATTTTATTAATACTTATAAAATTAAATTAATTAAAATTTATAAGAATCTTAATCTATTTAAAAGAAATATTAAAGAGGAAGTTATTAAAACTAAAATTTATAATTTACTCTTTTTATTCTAATTCTTTAATATTTTAAATTTTACCTTTTATTATTTTTAATTTCTTTTTCTCTAATACTTTAACTTTAATATAAAAGTAATTTAACTTAATTAAAGTCTTTCTTACTTCTCTAACCTTAGAATTTTATTATTACTTAATCTAGGCCTACTTTATAAATAAGAAAGGTATAAGATTATAAGTATATTTAAGATAGATATATTTAATATAATAATTAGATAAGCTATTATTCTTATACTTCTTAAAATAGTTAGCTTTAAAATAGTTTTAATATATATATATATTATTAAAGATAGAGTATTAATAGATTTAACTAATTAATAGTAATAGTATAATAAGAGAAGTTAATATCTATTAATTAATATAATTAGAGATAAAAGCTTTTAAGATAAAAAGTTAAAGGAGGGGGATTTAATATTATAAATAAATTAAATAAGTCTTATAATATATATAATAAGAGTATATCTTATTATAATAATATAAATTAATTAGAAGACTTACTTAAACTACTAAGTAAATTAAATAGAATAAATACTAGATTTATATAAATTATACCTCTTAATAGAATTTCTTATAATTATATAAATAGTATAAAGTTTTATTTAAATAAAAGCTTTATATTTAACTTATATTATTATATAAATATATCTTCTAGATATTAAATATTTCTCTTTATATTTAAATTAATTTAATATAAAGTCTATTTATCTAGTCTTTAATACTCTACTTTATAAGATTTATCTAGGCCTATTAAATTTAAGAATAATTAGATTATAATAATTATTACTATTATTTATTATTAATTAAAGAATTAGAGTTAAAGTATTCTTAATATAAAACTTATATCTTTAAGTTATAAAATCTATATATATATAATAGAAAGTTAGTATAAGAATATTAAGAATAATTTAATAATATAATTAATATAATTAATATAAGTATAATCTACTTTTTAAATAACTTTATAAAAATCTAATATATATTATATTATATAACCTTAAATCTTAAGATTATATAATATAAGTATATAAAGGATATATTAAAAGATAAATAGTTCTAGATATACTTTAATAGTTTTCTAATAGATTAAATAGAGAATTCTTAGAATTAAAACCTTATAATTAATAAGTAGTACTTAGAAGTTAAGTAAAAAGAATATTAAAAGATTATAAACTTTATAAATTATCTTATTAAGTTAAAAAGATAGCTTAAACTATTAATAAAGTTTATACTTTATAATAATCTATTAAATAAATTATATAAAAATCTTTATAATTATCTTATAATATAATCTAATATCTTTAAGATAAGAGATATTCCTATTATATTAATAACTTTATTAGAGTCTTATATATTAATACTTATATATAAAGATTAAAGAGATAATACTTCTACTAAGAATTAATATTTATAAAGAGGAAGAGGAAATTTTTAAGAGTAAAGAGATAATAACTTATATATAAAATAAAAAGAGAGGAGTATTATTAACTTATTATTATACCTTTTTATAAAGGCTTAAGTCTAATCTTTCTACTATTAAATATTATAATTATTAAAAGAAGGGATATATAACTAAGAATTATTAGAGTATAAGATTAATAAATATAAGTATTATAATTAATAAGCTTATAATTAGTAATAAGCTAGTTAAAAAGACTTAAATTTAAAAAACTCTTAAATATTATAATTATATCTACTACTATAATATAAAGGAAAAAGTAGATATAATAACTTATTATTATAATATAAGTAAAGTATAAGTAATTATAAAGAGAATTTACTATATTAATTAACTTTAAAGTAGATATTAACTATATTAATATATATTTATTAAAGGAGTAAAAGTAAGAAATAGATTTTAACTCTAATAATACTTTATATAATAGGATTAGAAATTTAATATTATTACTAGATTCTTATATAAAGTAAATTAAATTTATTAACTTTAATAGTATTATATAATATTATAAGGATACCTTTTATATAATAATAAATCTTAATTATAACTTCTACTTTAAGTATTTATAATTAGAGGAATAAAATCTCTAAGTAGATTAACTTATATAAAATTAATTAGAAGTATTAAAGAATTAGAATTAAAGTAGATTAGTTATAAGACTTAAAGAAAATTAAAAATCTAACTTTATACTTAAATCCTTATTCCTACTATCTTCCTACTATATTATAATATAATAATTAAAATCTAAAAAGTATAAATTCTTTATAAGGCTTCTTATTCTAATTATTAGTTTAAGTCTTAATATTTAGATTATTATAATAGGTATTAGTAAAGAAAGGGTATTTTATAAGACTATATATAATATATACTTATATCTACTAGACCTATTATCTAGAGATAAATAACTTGTACTTACAAGTTATTTATAAACTACTAAGGATTTAATTTAAAGTTATTTAAAAATCTTTAAGTAAATAACTTTAAGGTTATTATTAGTCTATTTTAGAAAGTAAAGAGTACGTTTTTAACCGCTTACTAAGCCCTTTAAAATAATAGTCTAAACTTCTTAATTAGGCTTAGTCTTAACTAATATCTAGAGATAAATAACTTGTACTTATAAGTTATTTATAAACTACTAAGGATTTAGTTTAAAGTTATTTAAAAATCTTTAGGTAAATAACTTTAAGGTTATTATTAGTCTATTTTAGAAAGTAAATAGTACGTTTTTAACCGCTTACTAAGCCCTTTAAAATAATAGTCTAAACTTCTTAATCGGGCTTAGTCTTAACTTTCTAGAATTTTTAAAAGTTAGCTAACTTTTTAATATTCCGCTAGAGCTAGGTAATTTATAGCTAGTATAGCCTTATTAGTTCTTACTCATTCCTTATAAGATATAATAAATATAATATCTAGAAAATAATACCGTTATAAAGAGCTCGCTTAGAGCTTTTTAATAAGCTACTTTTAGTAAGAAATTATAGAGAACTCGTTAAGTTATTAAGACTTCTATTTCTCTATCTATTAAGTACTCTAGTAGTAATATAAATAGTTAGAATCTACTAAAACTTTATATATAGTATTTATAAAGTAGAGTTTAAGTAAAAATTAATTAAAGAGTTTATATAATTAAGATAAGTATTAAGAAAGTTATTAGTAATAAAAGAACACCTAATATAATTCTTTTATAGTCCTCTAGCTAATCGACTTTAACTTAGTTTATATATAGGAGTATATTTTAGATTATATTTATATATATATATATAAATAATCTAGATAGTCCTTTATCTACCCTTAAAGAAAGTATAAAATTATCCCTTATTAATAAAAGGTTATTAAGATAGAAAGTAAAGATTAGTAGTTAGCGCTAGGTAACTACTCGCCTATACTAATATTAAGCTTTAAGGTTTAGGACGGCTTAGAAGCGTCTCTAGTAAGCGCTAAACGTCTATAACTACGTATCTTCTTCTATTCTCTTCTTCCTTCCTTAATATTCTAATAAATATCTATCCTTTCTAGTTAATTCTTAATTCTAGATAGGAAATCGATATAACTCTTTTAACTACCATGGAATATATCTCGATTCTCGGGAATACCGGCTTTCTAGCTTATCGTAATTATTATTACTCTATTCTTCCCTTAAGTATTTATTCTTATTTCTAAGGGAAACCGTATTAACTTTCCTTTAAGACTCGAGTGGAAATACTTTAAGAGACGAAAAAATACGCTAGACTTATTTAGGATAAAGACGACCTTAAGAAGACTTGAATTCCAAGCTCTTTCCCTTTCTTCTTTCCTAATCTCGCTCTTTATAATAATGGTCTAGCGTACTAAGACTATTTATATATAGTTAGATTAAAAAACCTTATAAAATAATATTATAGGGAGGTTTATTCTTAGGTGAATCCTCGGGGGAAAGGGCGAATTCCGAAGACTTCTAAGGAAAAGGACCCTTAGACTACGGGAGTCAGCTGTTAATAATTCTTCTATTTACCTCCCAGTCATTCCTATTTTAGAGTCGACTCTAAAAGACCCTTTTCGGATCGATAGACTAGGCCTAGAACGGCTAGTTCGGTGGAAGAAGAATGAAATAAAGATGAAAGCGAAATTCGCTCTAAACGATCCGAGGCTCTTTCAGAGTTTTCTCAAGGTATTACTCGAATATTTTTTTATAAAATAGTAGTACTAACAGTATATATAGAGCCCCGAAATTGGGAATCCGAATGGTTACGTCTAGACTCTAAAATCCTCGAGTTTCGAATGAAAGAAATACGAAAAATCGAGAAAAACCCCTACGATAACCCTAGTCCCTAGCTAGAAAGAACCCGATAGGCTTTATATCTAGATAGGCTAGACCGGATCGAGCTAGTCGCCCTTATAGGGGAGCCGGATACGCCTTTATTAAAGGTTATCTAGGCTAGTTTTAACGAACTCGCTCGTAAATTATAATAAACCCTATCGAATATAAGGTATTTCAGACGTTTTTAGATAGTTCAGACTGAAATTAATTAGTTCCGAGCTAAGCCCCTTCGGGCGTACTAGGATCCGAGTCGAATTCCGACGTATTCTCGTTCTTTTAAGTAAATTCTCGCTTTTTACGTTAGAACTCAAGAGTCTACGACGTCGACGTTATTTCTAAACTATTCTTTTACGTCTCTTTAACAGTCTAGATATCGTCGTCTAGTCCGAATTACCTCGGAAATTGAAAACCCTGAAGAATTCGTTGAAAACCTTCGAGAAATATCGAAAGACAGCGATTCTTCCGACGACGCTAGCTAAATCGAGACTAGCGACGAAGACGAATTTAGTATCTATAAGAATACTTGAATTCGGGCCCGAAATTTCAGGAAGATAGCCCCTCTTTCTCGTCTAGAAAAAGCTTTACTATACTTTTCAATCGCTCTTCTTAATTAATCCGCTTCTAAAGACGAATACGAGCTCCCTTTCATCGACGCTCTAGCCGTACTAGGTCTAGACTAAAGAGGTTTTAAAGATATCGATAGCTATCCTTTAATTTTATCCTCTATTTTAAAAATCGGATGTTTTCTTATTTTATAACTCGCTTTCAAAAATTCTTCCTCTATTAAGTCTAGACTAGATAACTTAAGTTCGGTTTCTAGTACTAATAGTAATACGGAAGAACGGTTTTCCGGCCCCGGAGCTTAAAACGGACCTCTTTTACGACTAGAAACGCTTATAAATTAATTTCTCGTTTAGGGTTCTTAATCGCCTTTCGAATAGATATTAGACCTTCGAAGCTACGGACTAAAGATAGCCCGAAATACGACTTCTTCCGGCTATATTAACTAGGAAGGAGAGACTATTATTTATAGAACTCTTTCTTTCTTAATAGCTAATTTTCGAGAATTTCTTTATAAGCTTATCTCTTCGACTCGAGTACTACTTTTTCAAGATATACTATTCGAAAATAGTATATCTACGGCTAAAAGTCCTTTACGAAAGATTCTAGATATTTCTTAGCGCTAAATCTACGATAATCCTCTTAATTCCACCCCGTTTTTAAATTTTCTTAACGATTCTCGTACGAATATTAGCCTAGAAAACCTAGAAGGATTTCTATATAATCGTATAGCTACTAGTCTCGATCTGGCTAGCCGATTTATAGATCCGGGGCCGGAATTCTACTAGGACTCCTAGGAGCTTTTAGACTAGATTTCGTTTCTTTCTTAATTCCTTAAAAACCTTCTCGTTCTTATTTATATAACCGGGGGCTAGCCGGCTTAGGCTCCGGAGCTATTATCTCTATAATATTCGAATTCTATAAAGACTAGAACTCGGAATATCTTCGTAGAAAATAGTCTACTCGTCTTTATTACTTCTTATTATAAGGGGTATAGTATTTCAGGTACTACGAAAATCATTTACTAATATCTACCTCGAGAGGTTAGTAAACTACTAGTCTATTATCTATAGCTAGTAGTCCCTTTTCTAGAGCGAATTCTACTGACGAATTTTTGAAAAACGCTTCCGGAGTATCTTTTCAAGAATCTATCGAAAAGTCGACGTTTTAAAGCTACGAGAATTACTTCTAAACGATTTTAAAAGGTTTTTTAAAGGGAGATACTAGCTAGCTTAGGATTAGCTATTAATCCTAGCGACTATTACTATATAGCTATTAGAATCTCTCGTCGTTTTCTTTTAAAATCTCTTTAATTTCAACCCGAGGAATCTATAGAAATAGACGACGAAAATGATATCGATTATAAAGACGACGTCCTAGATCTATAAGCCGGATACTCTTCTAGGACGGCGGGAATCGTATACGCTCGAGGTCTTTTCGAAATAACGGGAGAGATTTAAGGCTTGAAATAATAATTTCAAGAGGCTAGTATAGTAAGTCTACTCTATTTTTACTATTTTTCTATTATATTTTTATTATTCTATATATATTTACTATAAGCGTCTATATAATATAATAAATAACGAGTTTATAATAGAACTAGTACCGTTTTCTCGGTTTTATAATGTTACGACCCGTCGTCTTCTAACTAGAAGGCTCCGGAGTCTAGGTGGATCTCGTAGAGAGGAGTGTTAAGGACTAGGGTAAATAGGCTTCGTACTAAACTAGTCTAATACAGGTCGAGTATTATATTTAGTATCTAGGAGATATCTAGGTTAATAATATAAGTTAAGTACGAAGCTCCTATCTAAGTAGGAACGCACGCTTTCTATATAGATATATAAGATCCTGCTAAGAGGTATAAGTTAGTAGACCGATCCACCTAATCTATACGTGGCTCCTATAATTTAGTAAGCTAATCTATCCGATCTACTTATAAGTCGAGTCTCTCTCTAAACTAATCCACCTAACGGTAACGAGAAGTACCTTTACTAGGCGTAGTATAAGGACCGCTAGTCTATACTCGTAATATTAGCTCCTCCTCTAAGAATTATTATCCTAATAATCCTAACTTCTATAATACCTACTAATAGGTATAAACTATTAAGTTCTTTCCGTCGTTATTAGCTATTATTATTAATCGCTCCGGTAACTCTAATACGCGTTTATAAGAACTGTGAAAAGGCTAGGCGCTTAGAGAAGTATAAAGTAGGGGGTTCGTCTAATCGTTACGTGGAATACGCCCGACTAGGTTATAGCTGCGATCTCGCTCCTTTCTCTCCTACTTATTAGGCTCGCGTTTAGAAATAGCGCGATGCTAAGCTAGCAGAGTAGAAGGCTTTCTAAAAGGAGGCCTAGGCTTGAATAGTTCGTCTTACTATAGAGCTGGAAATATTAGAGCGAGTTTAAAGAGAAATAGTTAAAGGGGAACTATAAAATATCGAGGAGGTTAAGGTTAATAAGTAAATAGCTAATCCTTCCCCTAATAACTTCCTCTTTAATATTTCTTTAGAATAGGTTAAAGTCCCTCTTAACTTTAACTAGTCTAGGTTTACTATTATTAGTAGAACTATTATAAGAGGCTCTAGTAGTTCTTAAGGTTCTTAATTAGTTCCTAGGTACTTTCCAAATCTTTATACCCTTTCTATTTTACTAGGTACTTCTAACTCTTATATACTAGAATTCTTTCAGCTTCGAATTCATTTTCTTCTTCTATTTTAAAATAGAAGGTTTCTTGTAAGGGTATATTAGGATCTACTAGTTCTAATATTAAGATATAGAATACTAGGTGGATTTTAGCGTCAGGTAGAAGCTATAATTTATAGTTAACAGGCCCTTTATTTCTAATAACTAAAAATAGTCCGACTTTAATATAGTCTAGTTTCCTACTTAGTCTTATACCTTTTAAATTTTTCGTAAGGAGGTATACTTTATCCCCCTTCTTTAGCTAAGGACCTAATTTTCTTTTCTTATTTACTAACTTCTTTATAGTAATATTAGCCTCGCTAATCGTGTACTATATATCTTTATATAAGCTTTTTATATTAGAAGTTAATACTAAGGCTTTTTTAGTATCTAGCCTTTATTAAGGATCTAGGAATAAGTTTACGTATTAACCGTAGTTTATAAAAAACGGTAATAGCCTTATTATATCTAACCTTTTATCGTTATATACTAACTATACTATTAGGAGTAATATAACCTAATTATTTTACCTTTTATTAACGTAGTATCTAAGGTATACTTCTATTATCTAATTAGTACGTTTAGTCTATCTATCTATTTAAGGGTAATAGGCTATTAATATTCGTAGTTTAGTTCCTATTAACGCGATTAAAGTCTTCTAATAGTTTAATATAAAGAGTTTATCTCTATCTAAAGTTATTAATTCTAGTATACTATAATCTCTAATTAATCTATCTAATAAAATGAATTCAAGCTAACTAGCGTTATAGGATTCCTTATATAGGATTATAATAGTATACTTAGTAAGTTTATCGACGATAACTATTATTAAGTCGTACTTATTATTATTTACTAGGTTAACTAACTAAGGTAGTTTTATAATAAAGTCTATTATAACGTCTTTCTATAATATATCTAGAACTTTAGTAAATTAAATTTATCTATACTTAGTATATCTTATAGATTTATTCTACTAGTAGTATATATATTCCCTGATATATTACTTAATTAACGCTCGTAAGTTTAGTACGGCGTATACTCTTTAAATAAGTTCTAATATTTTAGATACTCCTAGATATCCTAGTAAAGGATTATCGTAGTAATTACTAATTACTTCTTCTATTACTTTTAGTAGTAAGTACAGCTTCTATTTATATAGTAACAGGTCCCGGCTAGGCTATTCCTTCCTAAGTTATCCGGCTAGGTTATTATTCTCGTATACTTCCTTTAAATTAGGAACTATATATATCGTAACTCGTATAGTTATAACTAGATTCCCTACTAGTACTAACGACCTATCGTTTTCTTATTTTAAGATAGGTTAAGTAGTAATATCTTTTACTTATATATAGTTAGATTATCTACTTAAAGCGTCTACTCGTCTATTATCTTTTCTTAGGGTATACTAAATTTTAAATTTATATTACTTAAGGAGTTTAGACTATTAAACTTATCGTCGATTTAATTCTTTTATAGTTATAAAACCTACTAAATTTTTATAATTAGTAAAGATAGTAAGTTCTAAATAGCTTTTAGCATATACTCTCTAATATTATAGAGAATAGATAACTACTAAAAGCTCTTTATCGTATATATTATAATTCTATTCTACTAGAGATATCTTATATAAGTAGTATACTACTAGATACTACTTACCGTCTTTCTACTAATAGAGGTATACTCTAATTATAAGATCCGAAGTATCTATTTTAATACGTACTAGTTCTCCGTTATAAAACGTGTAAAGTACCGGAGGATCTATATAAGCTTGCTTTAGTTCTTTAAATACTCTCTTCTAGTTAGTATCCTATTAAAATCCCGTATCTTTCTTAGTAATTTCCGTTAGTAGCAAGGCTTTCTTAGAGTAGCCTTCTATAAAACGTCTATTAAAGTTAGTGAATCCTAGAAACCCTTGTACTATTTTAATATTATATGGTGTAGGCTATTCCTATATAGCCTGAATCTTCTTAGGGCTTATATAAACGCCTTTAGTTATTACTATAAACCCTAAGAACTTAACTAAGGTCTTATAAAACTCGTATTTCTCTAGCTTTAAGAGGAGTCTAGCTTATAATAAGCATATTAATATATCTTATATATAAAGGATATATTCCTTAAGAGTTTTAGAGTAAATTAATATATCGTCGAGGTATATAATTATTATAAGATCTAAATAAGCTCGTATAATATTATTAACTAATACCTAGTAGGTTACTAGTATATTAGTAAGACTAAACGATATAACTAGATACTCGTAATATTTATATTAAGTCCTAAATACTATTTTCTATTTATTACCTTCTTTTATTTAAATTAAGTTATACGCCCCTTAAAGATCTAGTTTTATAAAGATCTTTACTTTAACTAGCCGATCCTATAACTCGCTAATATTAGGTAGTAGGTAATAATTCTTTATTATTATATTATTTAACTTTTAATAGTCTACGTATAGTTATAAGGATCCGTCTTTCTTCTTTATAAAGAGTATCGGATATCCTACTAGTAATTTAGATTCTCGAATAAATCCCTTTTTTAGGTTCTTATTAAGGTACCTGCGTAGTACTATAAGTTCCTTTTCAGATAATATATAAATAGGTCTAAATATTAGTTCCTTCTCTAGTTCGAGTTTAATCTTATAATCCTAAGGTTAGTATTTAGGTAGAGCTTTTACTATTATCTCTTTTATAAAGAGGCGTTTCTATCTTTAATACTCTTATAAGATATTAGGAGTACTATTAGTTACTCTAAGAACTCTAACTTATTAACCTAGCGGACCGCTACTAGTATCTATTAAGTCGGATCCTTGTATTTTAAGGTTATCCTTATTCGAAATTAAGGTAATATATGCCTTAACCGTTTTCTAGTTCGATTTCTTATCTACCGTTATCTACTATCGACGTATAGGTTGGAATCTAGTAATATCGCTAGTTCGCTTAAACTTAAGTACTTTTCTTCTCTAGTTAATTACTAGGTTATACTTTTCTAACTAAGGCATACCTAATATAATATAATAGGTAGCTATCCTTATAATATTAAAGGATATTCCCTTATAGTATTATTAAATTATAAATAGTAGCGAGGTTATCTCCTCGTCTACGCTTCCTTTTAATAGCGTTAACCCGTCGGCTATTTATAAGTTATATAGATCCTTCTTTCTTCGCGTTAGTAGGCCTACTAACCGTACTAATACTTTAGAGATAAAGTTTCTAGATACTCTAGAATCTATTATTACTATAGTCTGCTAACTATCTATTTTAACCGGTATATTTATATATATTACGTAGTTCGTTAAATATAGCTGATATGTTTTTAGGGTAAGGATATTAATCTCCTTATACTTACCCTTAGTATAAGGGATTACTCTTTTCCTGAAAAGGATAGGAATCCGGTAGTTCTTTTTATATATATATGCTTTCTATAATTATCGTAGAAGTAGGTATACTAGTCTTATAAGTAATACTTAGAAGTATACTCGTTATACTTAAGGTGTCCGTAGAGACTACTATACTATCTTTAGTTATAGTTTAGAAACTACTTCCTCGATCTCTTAGTTACTAAGTACTAATAATAACTTATATTATTACAGCTTAACTAAACTTTTCTATACGTTTAGATTCTAATAGACTTTCCTAAGTTTATTTTCGCTTAGTAGTAAATTATATATATTTTATCGGCGCAGGCTAACTAGTATATTACTCCGTGCTATAGATATACTAAGTTATTTCTAAACTCCTTCTATAGAAGTCCTCCTACTACTTTTCCTTAGTAGAACTCTACCCGTTCCTTAAGTTTTATCTGTGGATCTTTTAATATAGAAGCTTGAGATACTACTTTATTACCTTCTTTCTTAGAAGTCTAGCTAAGGTTTTCCTAGTTAGAATCATCCTCGCTTTCTCGGCTTTATTCGGGTTTTCCCTTCCGAATATAACTACTATTATATTCGTTATTAGAGTCTAATTCCTTGAGTTATTTATAAATATCTACTAGCCTTTATTTAATCTTTACGATATTCCTCTATTTCTTAGCTATTTCTTCGCGTAATTCTTCCTCTCTAGATTATAGTTCTCTATTAACGGGTAGATTAATAAGGGCTAGTAAATTATCTATAATTACGTCTAGCTCGATGTCGTTATACTCCGTTTCTTATTAATCCTTTAGAGGTTTAGTCTTTCTAACTAGAACTCTTTCTAATATATTTAACTAAGGTCGTTTTACTATATTTTTTAACTTATAGTCTTTAGCGATATAGCCCGGTTTACTATAGCTATAGTAATTTATTACTTTCTTACCCCCTTACTATTTCTTACCTCTAAACGGTTTCTTCTTCTCGGTAAAGTCTAACTCTATTAGTATCGGACCGTAAGGATCGCGTAAGAATCGCTTCTTCCTATAACTTCCTCCGGAATAGAGTCCTATATAACCGAGTCTAGAAACTCTACTATTATAGCGTAGTTCTATTACTAACTCGTAGATCTAGTTATCGACTTATATTAAGGCTCTTATTAATAAGTCTAAGTTATTATAAATAGCTCCGTCTCGTATAAGTTCCTTCTTTACCTAAGGTTTTAATCCTCTCTAATATATTACTATTAGCGCGTTATTATCCTAGTTAGTTCTTATAGAATACTATTAGAACTGTATTACGTATTTAGATACCGATTTCTTTTATATTAAGTACTAGATAACTCTTATTACTACGCTTACTTTATTAGAAGGTCCGAATATTCGCCTTATTTCTCTATGAAAGAGTATTAGGCTCTCTATCTATAACTTAATAGAGATATTATTATCGTTGTTAGGATCTTCTATATATCGTTTAAGAAATGGAGCGGACTATCTCTAGGCCCGTCCTCTTATATAAGTTATTATAGATAGTAGTTATTTCTTTAGTCTTATAACGTCTTTATTAAAAGAGAAGTATAGTTATATTTATACTAACTACTCTTTAAGTTTATCTTAATTATTATAGTATAAATCTAGCTTAGTAACTTTAATACCTTCTTTAACTTCCGCTATTACTAACTATTATAGACCGCGTTTACTCGGGGTAAGGTCCCTTTATCCTAAGGTACTTATCTTAAGGGTACTTAAAGTGTTACGACCCGTCATCTTCTAACTAGAAGGCTCCGGAGTCTAGGTGGATCTCGTAGAGAGGAGTATTAAGGACTAGGGTAAATAGGCTTCGTACTAAACTAGTCTAATACAGGTCGAGTATTATATTTAGTATCTAGGAGATATCTAGGTTAATAATATAAGTTAAGCACGAAGCTCCTATCTAAGTAGGAACGCACGCTTTCTATATAGATATATAAGATCCTACTAAGAGGTATAAGTCGGTAGACCGATCCACCTAATCTATACGTGGCTCCTATAGTTTAGTAAGCTAATCCATCCGATCCACTTATAAGTCGAGTCTCTCTCTAGACTAATCCACCTGATGGTAACGAGAAGTACCTTTACTAGGCGTAGTATAAGGACCGCTAGTCTATACTCGTAATATATAAGTTCTACTTAGGAAATCATTCGCTATCGACTCGATATACTAAAATTCGAGAAAGACTTTGAAAATAAACGTCTTATACGGCTAGACTCCCTACGGAATATCGATCTTAATAGGGAAGTATAAAGACTTTTTTCCGACTCTACTATTCGTTTTCAAACTTCTTAACGAGAGATTCTAGGAGATATAGTAGTTAGAACGAGTCCTATACTAGCTATATTACCTACCGGATTTAGAAAGAGTCTTCTTTTTTAACTACCTTCTTTTATCGGCTTGAATGGAGTTTCTATTATTATAGAACTACTTGTTTCTTTACTACAAGACCAGCTATCTAGAGCTAAGAATCTCGGCATTTCTTCGGCTATTTTTAACGCTCGAATACCTCCGGATTCAGCTCGTCTCGTCTTTACTACGCCTGAGACTTTCCTATCTTTAGATTTTCGAAATTTTGTAAATCGACTACGAATAGTCTAACGACTCGACTAAGTTTTTATCGACGAAGTTCAAGTCGTCCTAAATACTAAAGAGTCTTTTTAAAGGGTCTTAGGCCGTCTTAGGGAGGTAGTTAATTTAAAAACCTAGCTTATCCTCTTAACGGCCACGCTACCTCCGAGATATAAACGAGACCTTCTTCGAACTCTTAGTCTAAAGTCTTTAGAAATAAAAATCTATTGAAATTCAACTATTTAAACGAATATTTAATATATCGTTTAAGAGAAAGTCTTTAAAGAAGAGGCTTTTTCGATAATTCGAAAAAAAGATAACGAGATTCCCTTTAAACGAATTATTATCTATACCCGGACTATCGAGGCGGCTAGAGAGTTAAATAGGGAGTTAAAATACTCTATTTATTACTCTAATAGCCCTGGAAAAGAACGAGTTCTTTTAGACTTTCTTAGGGGAAATATTTGAATTCTTATCTTAACGAGCTCTCTTAGTTATAGGATCGACGTTCCGGATATTCGAGTTATATTTCACCTCGGTCTACCTTATCATCTATACGATTACGCTTAGGAGACTAGCTAAGCGGGTAGGGACGGAAAGGATAGCGAGGCTATTTTACTTCTTTCGAATTCTATTAATTCTTCTATACTTTCGACTTAACTAGGACCTCGGCCTAGTAAGGTGGAAGTATTCGAAAATAGTGTTATTCAACGCTATATATCGAATACTTGTCGACGAGCTGTTTTCTCTAGCTATCTTAATGGAAAAGAGATAGAGAAATATAAAAAACCGGCTATCCCCTACGATTTTTGCCTAGAGTACTACGAAAGTAGGTCTTTTTTTAATCTATATTTATACTTTTCTAATAGGTTTTAGATATATCGAGCTTGATATAAGATAAAAGAATCGACGAAGACCTCTATAACTCGGAAAATAGAGAAATTCTTAAAGAAGAATAACGAGTTCTTAGCCCTAGACTTAAATCAATCGGTATATCTTCTTTATATTATAGTTTTCAATTATATTACTAATATATTTCTAGATCTAGACGAAATTCGGGCGAAAGAAGTGGCTATTTCGTCGACTTCTATTGAAAAACGCTTGAAAGTTTAATGAAACGCACTCCTTTTAGAGGATATCAGGTCCTTTATCTTTACGTACTATAAGAAGTATCCCTATTACTTACTTTATAGTACTATAGAGGACGACGGGCATTCGCTATCTACGTGTACTTAAGGGGAGAGTCGAGCTTTTTAATAGGAAGTCTGTTGTTTTCAAGATAGACTACGTACTAGTAAGTGTATCGCTAGTTATACGGCTTATTTTCACTGTTTCTTACCTTAAGATTACTGTCGTCGATAGATATCTAAAAGGGATAGAGGGTTCGAGCGAGATAATAAGGTGAAAGAGTATACTTTTCCCGATTTTCTACTCTCTTTCCTTATAATCGGTCTATCTATACCGGAATATCTCTCCGAATATATAGATCGACTAAAAGATAAAGATATAGAGCGGGGTACTTAAGAAGAGCTTCTATACCTAGGAAGAAAGACGGAAATCTATAAAACTAAAACGAATTTTCTTTTTATTAAGCTCGGATATCTTTCTAAAGAAATTAAACGATATCTAGAAGAAAGGAAGATAGTATAAATAGGTTTAAAATATACGGTATTAGGAGCTATCTTATAAGGATAAATAAATAATAACTATTATTTATTTAAATACTACTAAGGATTTAGTTATAATTTATTTAATTTTCTTATTCTAAATAAATAATAGTTAAAACTTAAGCCGATTCTTTTAAAAAGGATATCGTTAGAAAGCCTAGACTTAGCTCTATAAAATAATACGCTTATATACCTTATTAGGCCTAGTCTCGATTTTCTAGAATTTTTAGAAAACTAGGAAATTCTTAATATTCCGCCCCTAGCGGGTA
>JAABUR0100000211.1_pt1 | contig 136854 bp, 140 predicted proteins | sample 5560091 | NCBI WGS metagenome assembly JAABUR01 (sample SAMN10711879, study PRJNA513375) | rock metagenome | isolation source: Antarctica rocks | place: Antarctica: Victoria Land, University Valley sud | reverse complement strand
AAATCTGAACGCCGACCAGCTAGACGGCCTCCACTCCACCCAGTTTGTTCAGGGCGGAGGCACGGCAATTCAAGGGAAAGAGGCTATTCCCGCCGGAGAGACCCGGACCATCCTGACCACCGCAAACCCCGACATCAGGGTAGATTACGCATGTCCTAGCGACCCTATAAACAACTCTGGCATTCTAGAGATCTCGAACCCCGGATCAGAAACCCTGAACGTATTTGTCGATAATTCTAACTCTAGTATCGCCCATTACGAGTGGGGTCAGAACGGCGGCAACATCTTTTCTTCGGCCCGCAGTGGGAGTCACTTCACTATCCAAGCGCAGGGAACCAACGTGGCGACCGTAGAGGTGTTTTCGTACCATCGCAGTTCCGACTGCCACACTCAGGCTCAGGCTCTGGTCACAAGATAATGAAGGTCCCTGGCGAGAGAGCCGAGCGTTTTGGGTAACCAGAGCAAACTCTAGAGGTTCACGATCCGTCGGTAAGTTTTCGCCTAACCGACCCCCTGTCGGGACTGGACAAGTGTCAGCTGAGAACCAGTAAACGGGGCGGGAAGAGAGTCCCGCCTCTGTGAAAAAGGAGCAGAAAGATGAAGAGGATCTTCTGGAAGGTCATGTGGGCCGCGAGGGCCACGTCAACACTCGTGGGGCTGACCATTATGCTGGCTGTAGTAATGGGAGTCGCCACGACAGCCCTTGCCGGCACGGGAGTTGGCGCCACCTTCAACCTCGGCAAGCTCAACTCAGTAAACGCCCTTAGTACCCTCTCCGGCAGCGTTAACAACGCCCTGCTCAGAATAAGCAACTCCAACACGGGAACCTCCGCCACGGCTCTGAGCCTCAACACGGTGAGCACCAGTCCGCCGATGAAGGTCACCTCCTCGACTAAAGTAGCGAACCTCAACTCGGACAACCTGGATGGTAAGGACTCAAGCGCATTCCTGGCAGTCAACGGCAAGGCAACCGACTCCGACAAGCTTGATGGGAAAGACTCAACGGCATTCCTGGGGAGTAACCAGAAGGCTGCGGACGCCAACATGCTCGACGGGTTCGACTCCACCAGCTTTGTACGAGGGAACGGCTCGGCCGACCAGGCTGCAGTCGATCTTCTACAGGGGTCTGGCTGGAGCAACATCTTCTTGCAGACCCAAGATCCTGACATTCGCTTGCAATACTACTGTCCCAGCGATCTGACAACCAACGGAGCCATAGAGGTAATCAATTTCTCTGGGAGTGCCGTGAACCTGTTCTCGGACAACGGTTCAACCAACCCCACCTATAACTCGATCAACAACGGTTTTGGCTACAACGAACCAGCGGCGCCTAATGGGGAGCACCTTACCTTCCAGGTACAGACACCCGGTCCAAAGGTGTTGACAATAGAATTGTTCTCGGTGCATCGCCCGGGCGGCCTAATCTCCGCGGGTGACTGCCACGTCGAGGCTCAGGTGATCGTCACTAGATAGAAGTCGAACAACGCAAAACGGAGAAAATAAAGGATCACTCATTGGGGAAGTACCGATGCGGCGCTCCACCAGCGCACACCCGAGCGCACTACAGCAAATCGAGTGTCGAAGGTAGAATCTAGAGCGTAGCGACCAGGATCACCGGAGGTTCGACGAAGAGGGGAACCGGAAGGGCGAGAAACCGATGAAGGTCGAAGCCAGGTTGAACGAACTAGGGCTCGTGCTCCCGGAACCGATACAACTCCCGCCGGGGGTCGAGTTGTCGTTCGTCTGGGTCAGGGTGCGCAGCGACCGGGCGCACGTCTCCGGCCACGGCCCACTGAACCCGGACGGTTCGATCTCCGGTCCTTTCGGCAAGGTGGGCACGGAGGTCTCCCCAGAGGAAGGTTACGAGGCTGCGCGCGGGGCCGCTCTCTCCGTTCTCAGCAGTCTCAAGCGCGAGCTTGGAGACCTCGACCGGGTTAGCGCATGGCTGATGGTCTACGGGCTCGTCAACGCCACGCCGGGCTTCGAAGGGAGCGCGGGAGTCATCAACGGGTTCTCCGACCTGATCCTGGACCTCTACGGTCCCGAAACTGGGATGCACGCCCGCATGGCCCCCGGCGTGGCGACACTGCCGCTAAACCAGTCGGTCTTCGTCGGGGCGGAGGTCGAGGTCCGCACCTGAGCGACTACCCGAAAAGCGAAGGGTAGAGGTTGTCGAAGAAGAGGCGTTTGACGAGTTCACCCCGGCTCCGCACGCTGACCTTCTCGAAGACGCCGCGGAGGTGGTTCTAGACCGTGTACTCGGAGATGAAAAGCTTCCGGGCAATCTGTGTCGTGGAGAGGCCACGCACGACGAGCTTCACGACCTCTTCTTCCCGAGAGCTCAGACCGTAGGCGGCCATGCTGAAAGGCAGCAACTCTTCGGGCTTCGTCGGTTCTATAACGATCACCGTCTCGCCCGGACGTTCTGAAGTCGCTTCGGTCAAGGAACCATAGAGCGTCAGCCAGCGTCAGCCAGCGTCAGCCAGCGTCCCGAGCGTGTCCGAGTGCAGTTTGTGTGTCTTGATTTTTCGCTATGTCTCAAGAGTTGAAACGTATATAACTAGCTGGCATAATGGCCCCACATTAGCAGATAGAAGCAGTCGCTAACAAGGAGGGGGCATCCGTGCGGCGAGACGAAAGGGACGTTTATCGTCCCGATGAGGCTTCAGGACAGGCTGCAAGCAAGTTCTCAAGTCACCTGATGGGAAGACGTGAATTCTTGAAGCTGGCGAGCGCCGGAGCGGGCGTCGCGGCGCTCTTCGGTATATCGGGGGCCACCTCTGCAAAAGCTCAGGAATCCTCTGGGGTAGCTTCGGGTGGATCCGGCACGCTCGGAACCGAGTTCGAGGGCGCGGCGAAGGAGTACGGTTTGCCGGTTGGCATATTGCTCGCTATGGGCTACGTGAACACGCGCTGGGAGATGCCGGATCCGGAGAGCAACCAGTATGAGAAGGGCGACCTCCATGGCTGGGGCTCTTACGGGATCATGGGTCTCGTGCAGAATCCAACCGCAGATACTTTGGGGGCGGCATCGCGGCTTACTGGGATCTCCGAGGAAGACCTGAAGAAGGACCGGGCCGCGAACATCCGTGGCGGGGCGGCGCTTCTTGCGGAGGCGCTCGGGGGGAAGAAGCCTCAGGATCCCTCCGGGTGCCTGGAGGCCGTTTCGGGCAGGGGGAAAGCACCAGGCAAGAACTTCTCGGCGGTCTCGGGTGTTGGTGGCGGGGAGATCTACGCCGACCAGCTCCGGGAAACGCTTGAGAAGGGAGTAGAGGCGAAGACTAATGCTGGGGAGAAGCTGTCGCTTCCGGCACACGCGGGGTCGGGATCCGGAGGTGGACGATGATCTCCAAGCCCTCGGTCGTCTGGTACCCGGCAAGCTCCAGAAACTACACCTCAGCCCACCGCGAATCGGACTACAACATCACGAAGATCATCATCCACGTAACGCAAGGGTCGTGGTCGAGCGCCGTGAACTGGTTCCAAAATCCGGACGCCGGAGTATCTGCTCATTACGTCGTGCGCTCCTCGGACGGGAAGATAGCCCAGTCGGTGAGCGACATAAACATCGCCTACCATGCCGGTTACTGGGAGTACAACAAGCACTCCATAGGCATCGAGCACGAGGGCTACATAGACAATAAATCGTGGTTCACGAGGGAAATGTATGGCCGCTCGGCGAAGCTCACCGCCTACCTGTGCCGCCACTACCGAATTCCAATAGACCGGAAGCACATAATAGGACACTACGAGGTGCCAGGCTGTCCGGGACCAGGAGGAGGTTCTGGGTGCCACACGGATCCGGGCAAGTACTGGAACTGGCGCTACTACATGAGACACGTGAGGTACTTCGCACATCTTTAGCCCCTCCGGGGACATCGTAGCAGGACCTCCCCCGGTACATGATCAAAGGACTTGCCTGTAACTTCGAAAAGCCCTAACCGGGCAGATCGGCCCTGTCCCCCACCTCGACGCCGTGTTCCTTGAAGAAGCCCTCGTTTGCCTCCAGGGCGTATCTGGCGGGCTTGGCTGAGATGTAGCGTGGCAGGTCGTCGTCCGGGACGGTTTTGTCCGGAGCCGCCATCTCCTGGATGTCCACGATGCGGCCCTTCGAGTCCATGTAGGCGATGGAGAGCGGTATGAGGGTGTTTTTCATCCAGAAGATGCGTGTCTTCTCGTCCGGGAAGACAAAGAGCATCCCCCGGTCTTCGGACATTGTGGTCCGGTCCATCAGACCTTTCTCCTGCTCGGCCGGGTTGTCGGCGATCTCCACCCTCACCTCGACCTTCTCGCCCCCGGAAGCGTCGATAGTCATCGTAGGCGACCCGGAGATGGTCGTGGACTGCGCGCCCGCGCTGGATTTACTGGAGTCCCCAGTATCTCCACCGCAGCCGGCGATCAGCAGCGAGAGCGCGATCAGGATGAGCAGGAACTTTCTCATCGCAGCACGAACTCTATCCGCTTGTTCTGGCGGCCCTTGCTCTTGTGGCCGGTGATCTCCAACCGCCCGACCTCACCGGTGTTGGCGACGTGGGTGCCGCCGTCGGCCTGGGTGTCTATTCCTTCTATTTCCACGATGCGTATCGTCTTCACACGTTCGGGTACGAGGTTGACCTGCGTGCGGATCAAATCCGGGTTCTTCAAAGCCTCCTCGCGCGGCAACTCGTAGACTTCGACCGGACGCTCCTCGGATAGCGCCTCGTTCGTCAGGTGCTCTATCTCACCCACAACGTCCACCGTCCACTCTCCGGGGAAAGAGAAGTCCATCCGGGCGCGCCCGGTCCGCATCTGGCCTCCGGTGACTTTGGCGTCGAAGTTCCTCCAGATGACTCCGGAGAGTACGTGAAGCGCGGTATGGTAGCGCATGTGAGCGTGGCGCCGCTCCCAGTCGAGTTCTCCTTTTAGGCTTTGCACCGTGTCCGGGATGGCCTTGTCGAGGACGTGTAAGACCTGGCCTCCCTCGCGGCGTGCGTCCACCACGAGCGCCTGTATCGGGCCGATTCCCAGGGTCCCCTTGTCCGGCGGCTGACCTCCGCCGCCAGGGTAGAAGATGGTCCGGTCCAGGATGACCTCGCGCCCGTCGAGCTTTACCACGCGGGCCTCGAACTCGCGCAGGTATGCGTCCTTCAGGAATAGCTCTTCGGTCACAGCGAAAGGGTGCCGCGCTCGCGGTCCTTGAAGGTCGTGACCTCGCGGTAGCCGACGTCGTGGACGAGTTTGAGGCTCTTGTCGTAGCCGGCGGCTACCTGGTCGGCGGCGTGGGCGTCGGAGGAGAGGATGATTGGGACGCCGCGGCGGTGGAACATCTCCAGGAAGTCGCGGGAAGGGTAGATCTCCCCTATCGGCTTCCTAAGGCCCGCCGCGTTAACGTCCACCACAACACCAGACTCGGCGACGGCGTCGGCGGTCTCTTCCAGCATCGGGGTTATGTCGCGGTCGGGGAACTTGCGGAAGATCTTTATGAGGTCCGGGTGGCCGAGGACCTCGAAACGCCCCGAGAGCGCGGCCTTACGGACGTTCTCGTAGTAGGCGTCGTAGAGGTCGTAGGTCTCCCATTTCTCGTAGATCTCCTGGTGGTCGGGGTGGTCCACCTCCTCATTGTCCACCCGGTGCACGCTCCCGATCACATAATCGTAGGGGAGGGCGTTCGCGTCATGTTCCATCCGCTCCTCCGCGCCGGGGACGAAGTCTATCTCGATGCCGAGCCGCAGTTCGACATCCTGAGATAACTCGCGGGCCTCCTGGAAGGCTGCAAGGTCTATGTCGCCCAGGTAGCGGTCGTGTTCTGTTATGCCCATCTGGCGCAGGCCGCGCTCGTGGGCCACCTCGCAGTACTGGAGGATGTTCTCCACGGTCATCGGACGGTCGCCGTGGGCTATTACGTGTAGGTGGTAGTCGATCAAAGCGTGTCTCCTAGTATCGAAAGTTGTCTTCCGTATCTTATAAGATAGCCGTGTTATTTATCCGGGTAGGACGTTCCCGTATTCACGGGTATGGAGAGGAGAGTTGAATGGGGAGGATTGCTTACGGCGTAACGGCCGCGCTCGCGGTGGCGGTCGTGATCGTCGAGCTTCTGCACGCCCCGGTCCTCCTGGTCTTCGGCGTGTCGGCCCTCGCGCTCGTCGGGCTTGCCTGGGTGCTCGGACAGGCGACGGAGAGCCTCGCGCACCATGCTGGCCCCCGCATCGGCGGAATCCTCAACGCCACCTTCGGTAACGCCGCCGAGCTGATTATCACCATCCTCGCCCTCTCCGCTGGCCTCACAACGGTCGTGAAGGCGTCCATTATCGGCTCCATTATCGGTAACATCCTTCTAGTCCTCGGGGCAAGCCTTCTGATTGGCGGCCTCAAGAACGGCACCCAGAGCTTCTCGGCGGCTCTCGCCGGGATCAACGCCGCGATGCTCGCCCTCGTCGCCGCCGCGCTCGCCCTCCCAACCATCTTCGCCACCACGCCTCCGCCGGAAGGCCCGGACCCGGTGACTTCGCTAAGTATCAGCGTGGCTGTGGTGATGTTCGTCCTCTACATCCTGTACCTCCTCTACTACTTTCGCAGTTCGGAGGGAGGAGCCGCGAGCGAGGAAGGACACGCGGCTTTCGGCAAGGTAGCCTCGCTGGCGCTGCTCCTGGGGGCGACGGCCGCGGTGGCCTTCGTCTCCGAAGCTTTCGTCGGCGCAATAGAACCGATGTCGAAGGAAGTTGGGATCTCCGAGCTCTTCGTCGGCGTCATACTCGTGCCGGTGGTCGGAAACATAGCCGAACACATTGTTGGAGTACAGATCGCCTACAAGAACAACATGGACTTCTCGATGGCGATCTCCCTGGGCTCCTCCATCCAGGTCGCCCTGCTCGTCACCCCGATACTGGTCTTCCTCGGCCCACTCCTCGGCCATCCGTTGCGCCTGGTCTTCAGCCCGCTGGAGTTAGGCTCACTGGCGGCGGCGGTGATAGTCACCGCTATAATCGCCCTGGACGGCAAATCAAACTGGCTCGAAGGCGCCATGCTCTGCGGCGTCTACGTCATCGCCGGTCTGGCGTTCTTCTTCTCGCACTAGCGGCTTCCACAGACACGCGGCCCCTGCCATACTGCATGGCATGAGCGAAGACCGGATACTACTGGAAGGAATGGTCTTTCACGGCCGCCACGGAGCGCTGCCAGCAGAGAGAGAGTTGGGGCAACCTTTCGTCGTGGACCTCGAACTAAGCCTGGATCTCCACCCGGCCGGAACTTCGGACGACCTCACGCTCACGGTCGACTACGGCGAAGTCCACCGGCAAACGCGGGAGATCGTCGAAGGTGAAGCCTTGAACCTCATCGAGGCGGTCGCCGAGCGAATCGCCGCGACAATCCTCAAGAATCATTCTTCCGTGGAATCCGTCAGAGTCAAAGTCGCCAAGCCGCATGTCCGGCTTGATGACACCGTACTCGCGGGCTCGGCGGTCGATATCCTACGACGCAGAGACTCCTAGGCCACCCATCGCCACGTCGTGAACATTACGGTCAGCGCGACCCCAAAGACGACGCTAAAAAACAACCAGACCTTGAACGTGTTCTCACGGCCCGAGAGCAGATAACCGAGCACGAGGAAGATGGGGAACGCGCCCAGCACGAAGCGCGGGAGGCTCATCAAGGGAAATGACGGTGTGGGCGTAAGCACCGGCAGCAGCGTGATGATGAACGTGTAGATGGAGAGGCCGGGCGGTAACACATATAGTCCCACCGCCATCAGCACCAGGAAGAGCGCCAGGAAGACCAAGTTCAAGGTGTTGGACGCTTGAAGCGAGGGCGTGGCGGAAGCGTCCAGAAAGAGCATCGCAGGATGGAATATGTAGCGGACTCCGTCACCGGCGGCGCTCCAGGCTCTCTCGATAGTGAGAAGAGGGTTCGTCAGAGTGCGGCCCCAGTACTCGCTCTGCTGGCGGGCGAAGATCAGGGGGTCCTTGAACTTTCCGGCGAGGAAGATGACGTATGCAGCCAGCCCAATCGGCACCAGCCCTAGCGCAACGAGACCGGATGTACCGAACTCCCGTCGGCTGCTACGCCATTCGAGGAAGAGTGGTATGAGGAGCAGGATGCCGAGGTTACGGGTGGCAGCGGCCAGAGCGCCGAGTATCCCGGCAAGCAGCAGGTCGCGGCGGACGTAGGCCGCCCAGATCGCTCCGGTACTAAAAGCGAGAAAGAGCGCCTCGGTGTAGACGGCGTTCAGGAAGAAGGCCGTCGGGAAGAAGGCAAAGGTTATAGTGGCAGCCCTCGCCACGCGCCAGTCGTAGAGCTTCTCGGCGATGCCGTAGAGGAAGTAGAGCGTGAACAGGGTGGATACGAGGGAGATCAAAACTCCCCACAAAGCCGGTCCTCCTCCCAACGCCGCTCCCAGCCGCACGAGCATCGGATAGAGCGGGAAGAAGGCAGTGCTCGCCGGGTCCCGCACCCCGTAGCCTTTCGTAGCGATCTCCGAGTACCAGGCCCCATCCCAGTGCGCCCAGTAGCTCAGGAAACCGGGCGGCTCCAGAGGCGAACCAGCAGGTCTGGCCCAGGGTAGGAAAGCCGCCGCGAGAGCGCCCGCCACCAGGAAAAGCGCCCGCGAGGAGGCGAAGGCCGCCAGGACGAACGGCCAGGCGCTGGAAGCGCCACGGCTCCGGGAGCGGGTCCTCTTAGTACCGGAGGTTCGGGCCACGGTTGATCGCCCACCAGGCTCCAGCGAGGGAGAGGGCTGCGAGGAGGAGGATTATGGCGATGGTCGGATACGGGTTGAGGTCGGATATTTCGAGCGTAGCGTACCGGGCGGCGTCGACCATGTGGAAGATGGGGTTGAATAGCGTCACCACTTTTAGGGATGGTGGCAGCATGTCCACCGAATAGAACACGCCGCCGAGGAACGCCAGCGGCTGGATGACGACGCTTGTCAGGAAAGAGATATGTTCTATGCGGGTGGCGAGAGCGCCGACCATAGTGCCGAAAGCGGAGAAAGTGAAGGAGGAGAGGACCCCGATCAGGAGCAGCAGCATCGGATGCGCGACGTTCACCCCGGCGAACGGAATACCTATCACGAAAACCCCGGCCCCCATCACGAAGCCGCGCAACGTCCCGCCCAACGAGTAGGCCAACGCTATCTGCAGGTCGCTCATCGGACTTATGAGGACTTCCTGGATGTATCCTTCACGCTTGGCGTCGAAGACCGACCAGGAGGAGTTCATCTGCGAGTTTGTGACAAGGCTCATGAGGGCGATGCCGGGCAGGATGTACTCCAGGTACGGGACGCCTTCTATCTCCCGGATGCGTCCTCCCAGGGCTATTCCGAAGACCACGAGGTAGAGGAGCGAGGTGAGGAGTTGCGGGACGAGGGTCTGCATCGAGACGCGGGTGAAGCGCAGGACCTCACGCGAGAGGAGCGTGCGGAACGTCCTATCAGCTAAAATCATTGCCGATCACCTTCATGTACACCTCTTCTATATTAGACGCCCCGTAGCGTACTTTCAGGTCTTCGCTCGTGCCCTGAGCGGAGATCCTGCCTCCGTTAATGAGCGCCACCTCCTCACACAGCGCCTCGGCCTCCTCCAGATAGTGCGTCGTTAGCAGGATGGTCAGCCCGCCACGGTTTAGCTCCTGGATGTAGCCCCACAACCGGTAGCGAAGTTCCACGTCCACCCCGGCGGTCGGTTCGTCCAGGAAGAGCAGCTTCGGGTCATGCATGAGGGCGCGGGCGAAGAGCACCCGCCGCTTCATCCCGCCCGAGAGCGTGTTCGTCCGCTGGTCGCGCTTCCCGACCAGCCCGAAGCGTTCGAGCAACTCGTCGGCCCTCTCGCGGGCCTTCTTCTTCGGGACGCCGTAGTAGCCCGCGTGGAAGAGCAAGACTTCTTCGACCGTCAGGAACTTGTCCAGGTTTATCTCCTGGGGAGAGACTCCGATCATTCGCCGCGCTTCCCGGAACTCCTCGTAGGCATCCTTGCCGTAGACCTCGACCAGCCCCGAGTCGGGCCGCGCGAGGCTCACGACGCTGTTGATTAGCGTAGTCTTCCCGGCTCCGTTCGGCCCGAGCAGCCCGAAGAACTTGCCAGCCCCGATCTCCAGCGAGACCCCATCGAGCGCGAGGAAACCGTTGGAGTAAGTCTTCCTCAGGTCTTCGATCCTGAGCGCGGGTGTTCCGTTCATCATTCGCCTATCACCTCTCTAGCAGCCTTCTCCCCGGAGAGCATGGAACCGTTTATGGATGAGTCCTCGGTGTACTCGCCCGCGAGCACGAGGCCCGGCGTAGATGTGCGGTTCCGCGGCAGCTTCTCTTGGATGCCGGGCGGCTGGGCGAACTGTCCGTAGGGGATGCGGCGGAGCCCGAGAGGTTCGAAGCTCGCCTCCGGGTACCACCGGGGCAGGTCCTCGACACCCCTCCGGTAGAGTTCCGCGTCCGGGAGGTCCAGACCCGTCAGGGACACGGCGTAGAGCAGGTGACGTCCCGCCGGGGCGTAGCTCTCGGAGACGCTGCTCATCTCCACGGCGTTGTTGATAAAAGCATCCTCTTCGGCGTTCAGCAGGATCTTCTTGCCGCTTCCAAGCCCGCTGGTCTCATAGTACAGGCATACCTCTCCGACGGAGCCTTCGGGGACGTCCTCCTCGGTGAGCGTCCCCGCGGTCGGCGCATCGGTTGCGACCACCACGGCGCCAGCCTCGTGCTGCCGACCGTCCGCCTCTACACCAGCGATTTGATCTCCATCCCGCAACAGCGAACTTACGGGGCTGTTCAGATGGAGCGTGCCATCCGGCAGATGGGCCGCGAGCTGTTTCGGGATCTCCCCCATCCCCCGCGCCGGGACTACCGTCCTCCCGGTCGCGAGCATCCGCAACGTGAAGCGAAAGACGCGCGAAGAAGTATAGAGCGTGCGGCTCAGGAAGACCCCGCCGTAGAACGGCCGGAAGAACGAGTCTATGTACCGCTCGGAGAGCCCCGAAGCTCTCAGGTAATCGAGCGTCGAGGAGTCCGGCTCGCCATTCTGCGCGTCAGCCGCTGAGGCCCTTCCGGGAAGAGCTTGCGCCACCAGCTTCAGGGTGCGGAGCTTGTCCGGGAAGGTGGCGGCGTCAGAGAGGAGCGAGGGCACGAGCGCCTTCGGATCTCGCAGCGGGTCGGAGAGGACGCTCTTCCCGCCGTCTCGATGGATTATGGCGCCAGGGTCGAACGCGCGGAAGTCGAGCGCGTCGTGGTCCAGGTGCTTCCGAGATACCGGGTAGGAGGTGAAATATACCTGGAACCCCCGGTCGAGCAGGAACCCGTCCTTCTCGTCCGTTCGCACACGGCCGCCAACGCCGTCCGACGCCTCGAAGACCAAGACCTCGGCGCCGCGTTCCATCAGTACCTTCGCGCAAGTAAGGCCGGCGAGACCGGCCCCGACAACGATAACTCTCATATAGAAACGAGTTTAGCGCATCGAACGCCGGAGACCACCGGAGCGTTCACATTTCGATTCAGTTCCGCTCAGCGAACTCCAGCCGCACTCTATGCTCCTCATCCAGCTTCAACGCGGCCGAATAGGGCTTGCCGGCCTTGCTCTTGAAGCCCTTGAGTTCGGGAGTGCGTCCCTTTGTAAGAAGCTGTTTCGCCTGCGATTCGCTGAGGTGTTTGCCGGAGACCTGCTTCCAGATGGCGAAGTCGCAGCCGCTCTTCTTCCACGCGGAGCAGCCATACGCTTTCTTCGTCTCGACGACCGGCGCGCCGCACTTGGGACACGTCCCGAGTGGTTCGCGGCTGACGCGCTCGGTGGCGGCCAGCTTCTCGCCTTCCATCTTACGGACTTCCTCGACGAGGGTGGTGGTGAAGCCGCTTATGTCGGACATAAACCCGGCGCGGTCTACGGCGCCCTTCTCCATCTTCGCGAGCCGTTCCTCCCACTGGGCGGTCATCTCGGGGGAGGCGAGGGTGCTGTCTCCGAGAAGCCCGATCAGGGTCCGTCCCTTGGCCGTCGGCACGAGCGCCTTCTTCTCCCGCTCCAGATACCCGACCTTTATGAGCCGCTCGATGGTCGCCGCCCGCGTCGCCGGAGTCCCAAGCCCGGAGTCCTTCATCCGCTGCCTCAACTCCTCGTCCTCCACGAACTTGCCCGCAGTCTCCATCGCCCCGAGCAGCGCCGACTCCGAGTAGCGCGGCGGCGGCTTGGTCTCTCCCTCCTTGACGGCGACCTTCGCCACGTCCCACTCCTGCCCCGTTTCAATAGGCGGAAGGACAGGGGGCTCTTTCTCTCTCTTGCCGCCGACACCGTCCGGGTAGAGAGCACGCCATCCGAGATCCAGGACCACTCGTCCTTTCGAGAGAAATGTCTCTTCCCGCACCTCCGTCACGACGGTGGTGTTCTCGAAGCGGGCATCCGGGAAGAAGACGGCCAAAAAGCGCCGCGCCACCAAATCGTAGACTTTCGTCTCGTCCGGCGGCAGGTTGCCGGAGGACCTCTTGTTCGTCGGGATGATGGCGTGATGGTCCGTCACCTTCGAGTCGTCCACGATGCGCCGGTTCACCGGTAGCTTGTCAGCGGCCATTAGTTTCTCCGCGAACTCGGCTAGCTCCGGCAGCGCGCCCGCAGCCTCGACGCGCTTCTTGAGCGTGCCGACCATGTCTTTGGAGAGGTAGCGGCTGGAGGTGCGAGGGTAGGTGATGAGCTTCCTCTCTTCGTAGAGCGCCTGGGCGGCCTTTAGCGTGCGCTCCGCCGTGAAGCCGAACTTCGCGTTGGCGTTGCGCTGAAGCTCTGTAAGGTCGTAGAGGAGCGGCGGCTTCTCGGAGGCGGTTTTCTTCTGGGCTTTCTTTACCGTGCCTACGCTGCCGCGCACTTTCTCCGCTATCTTCTCGGCGGCTTCACGCTCTTTGAGGCGATTCTGTTTGTTCTTGAACCAGACGCCGTCGTAGGTCGCGTCGTCGCGCTTGAAGCGGGCGTAGACGGTGTAGAACTTCTCGGGTTTGAAGTCCTCTATCTCGCGTTCACGGTCCACGAGGAGCTTTAGGGTCGGGGTCTGGACGCGGCCTACGGAGAGGACGTTGCCGGGGCGTCCGAAGCGAACGGAGTAGGCGCGGGTGGCGTTCATGCCCACGATCCAGTCCGCCTCACCGCGGCTGCGGGCGGCGTCTTCGAGCGGCTTCATCTCGCGTCCGTCGCGCAGAGAATGGAAACCTGCACTGATCGCCTCCGGGGTGAGCGAGGAGATCCACAACCTCTTCACCGGCTTCTTGCATCCCGAAAGGCCATACACGTAGGCGAAGATCAGCTCGCCTTCACGTCCGGCGTCGCAGGCGTTTACGACTTCGGTTACGGAAGGGTCGCGGAGCAGGTTCTTTACGACCGCGAACTGTTCGCGGGTCCTGGGGTTTACTTTTGCCTTGAACTTCTCGGGGAGTATCGGGAGGTTCTCGAGGCGCCATCTCTTGTACTCCTCGCCGTAGGCGTCCGGGGGAGCCAACTCCGCCAGATGCCCGAGCGCCCAGGTCACGGCCCACCCGTCTCCGAACAGAGCGCCCTTCTGCTTGCGGGCCTGGCCCAGAGAGCCCGCTATGTCTCTCCCGACGGAAGGTTTCTCGGCGACTATTAGCCTCATGCGGCAAGTATAGGGGATGAGATGCCGGACTCCATCCCCAAGCTACCGTTTATGCGAGAGATGCGTTCGGGCAGAGCCTGGGGGGGTGATTTGATGGGTGATAGGTGGGGAAAGGGAAAGAAGGATCCACCCGAGCCCCAGGCTCAATAGTCGCTGAACGCGGGTGGCTGTAACACGATGGGTAGCGATACGGCAGCCACGCGGGCGCTCATGCAAACTCAAGTATCTCGCACGAAGATGAGAGCTTCGTGAAAGGAAGATGAGAAAACTTTCATCTCTCATGAGATTCCGTGCCGTTCAGTCTTTGCGGGGAGGCTCGAAACGGTATCCAGAGCCGCGGACGGTGCTTATAAACGAGGGCTCGCCGGGGTGGTCGATCTTGTTCCGCAAGTAGCGCACGTAGACGTCCACGATGTTGGAGCCGGGGTCGAAGTCGTAGTCCCATATGGCGGACAGTATCTGCTGGCGGGAGAGCACCTGCCCCGGATGGCGCATGAAGTACTCCAGCAAGGCGAACTCTCTGCTGGAGAGGTCTACCTGCTCTTCGTCACGCCAGGCGCGGCGTTCCAGCATGTCTATCCGCAGCCCATCAAAAGCTATCTGCGCGGATTTCGCCTGACCCGCGCGGCGCGTCAGGGCGCGGATGCGCGCGAGCAACTCCTCGAAGACGAACGGCTTAGTCAGGTAGTCGTCCGCGCCGCCGTCCAGAGCGCTCACCTTGTTCTGGATGTCGTCGCGGGCGGTGAGCATAAGAACCGGCAGGTCAGGCCTTCTGAGACGGATCCTCCTAAGCACCCCGTGACCATCGAGGTATGGCAGTGAGATGTCGAGCAGTACCATGTCCGTCGAGTCTTCGGCGGCCAGGAGCACTCCCTCTTCACCGTCGCCCGTGCTTACGATACTATGACCGTGGGCGTTCAGGCCGCGCTCCAAAAAGCGCACGATGGCCTTCTCGTCCTCGATGATCAGTATCCGCATTTTCCCCGTTCACCCATCGCGTCCTATAGACACTTCAATACCCAAAGTATAATGTCTCACAACTGTACGGGGCAACCGCTTCTGGAGGACATAAAGAATGATGCTGCTCGACCTTCTGCGAGCCCGGCCGCGTCAGGTGGTCATCGTCGCAGTCATGGGCCTGCTCACGACCCTCTTCCTCGTCGGTGTGATCGGACTAGCCTTGAGCGCCAGCACGCTGACCGGATGGGCGCGGCCGGCTCTGTTGATCGTGATCGGCAGCCTGTTCCTCTCGGGGATCGTCCTGTCCTACGTTGCGGTGCGTACTATCGAGGAGGTTCGCCGACTGCGCGCCGGAGAGTTGGCGGCCTTAGAGGAGTTGGCCCATAACGAGGAGCGATTCCGGCTTCTGGCCGAGAACGCTCGGGATATAATCTACCGCTACCGCATCTCCCCCACGCCCGGCTTCGAGTACATGAGCCCCTCTTCCACGGTCGTAACCGGCTATACGCCCGAGGAGCACTACGCGGACCCCGATCTGAGCTTCAAGATGGTGCATCCCGATGACCGTCCAATACTCGAAAGCTCTCTGGAATCTCCACAATCTCACCTCACCCTGCGTTGGCACCACAAGGACGGAAGACTGATCTGGACCGAGCAGCGCAATAAGATCGTTCACGATTCCGCCGGCAACCCCGTGGCTATCGAAGGCATCTCACGAGACATTACCGAGCGCAAACGAGCCGAGGAAGCGTTGCGCGAGAGCGAGGAGCAACTGCGGCTGGCCCTCGAAGCGGCGTCGCTGGGTCTCTGGTACCTGGACCTCGAAACCGGCACGTTCGTCGCTTCTCCCCAGGCAAGCGTAATGCACGGCCTGCCGCCGAATACCATGCTAGACCATGAAACCGCTCTCGATGTAGTGCATCCCGAAGACCGCGAACGCGTTGGGGCTCAGGTCGAGCGGGCCATCGCCGACTATGAACCCTACGAGGCCGAGTTTCGTGTCGTCTGGCCCGACGGAACCGTCCGTTGGATCTTCTCCCGCGGACGAACCTATGACCAGAACGAGGATGGAGGCGCGGGGTGCCTGATCGGTGTAGTCCAGGACATTACCGGGCGCAAGGGAAACGAGGAGGCGCTGCGCGAGAGCGAAGAGAGATTTCGCGCGGCCTTCGAGTCCGCCTCCATCGGGATGGCGCTCGTGTCGCTGGATGGACACTGGCTCCAGGTCAACCGTTCCCTGTGCGGCATCCTTGGCTATGAGGAAGAAGACCTGCTGGGCATGACTTTCCAGGACATGACATACCCGGAAGACCTCGACGCGGACCTCCATCAGATGCGCCGGTTGCTGGAAGGAAGGGTCCAATCCTACCAAATGGAGAAACGCTATTTCGACAAACTCGGGCGCGAAGTGTGGGTACGTCTCGACGCCTCTCTCGTACGCGACGCCAGCGGTGAGCCACTCTACTTTATCGCCCAGATACAAGACATCACCCAGGGCAAGAAGGACGCGGAGGAATTGGAGCGTCTGAGTCGCCAGAACGAGTTGATCCTGAAGTCCGCGGGCGAGGGCATCTACGGTCTCAACCTCGAAGAGGAGACCACGTTCGTAAACCCGGCGGCAGAGAGGATTCTAGGTTACGAGCCCGGAGAGCTGATAGGCCGCCACCAACACGACATTATCCATCACATGAATCCCGATGGAGAGCCATACCCTACCGGGAACTGTCCGATCTACGCCGCCCTGCGCGACGGTAAGGTCCATATCTCCAGCGACGAGGTCTTCTGGCGCAAGGACGGCGCGAGCTTCCCCGTCGAGTACGTGAGCACCCCGATCCGGGAGGACGGAAAGGTCGTGGGCGCGGTCGTGACCTTCAGCGACATCACCGAACGCCGGCAGGCGGAGAACGACCTTGCCCTCAGCGAGGAGCGTTTCCGCCTTCTAGCCGAGAACATGAGCGACCTCGTGTGCCTGCACGAGCCCGCCGGAACCTACCTCTACCTGAGCCCGTCATGCCGCCGGCTGCTCGGCTACGATCCCGAGGAGCTTATCGGCACGGACCCCTACGCACTCTTCCATCCCGGAGACACGGAACTCATACGCTCCGGTTCTCACGCCGATTCGCTCAAGGGTCAAGAGCCCGCACCCGTAACCTACCGCATCCGCAAAAAATCCGGAGCCTACACGTGGTTCGAGACGCTCACGGAGCCGATCTGCGACCCGGACGGCAACGTAGTCCGCCTTCAAACCTCCTCAAGGGACGTAACCGACCGTAAGCTCGCGGACGATGCGCTCGCCGAGGCCGTGCGGGCGAAGACGAACTTCCTTGCGGACGTATCGCACGAGCTACGCACGCCCCTGACCGTGATCCGGGGCAACGCGGAGATCGGCATGGACCTCGAAAACGGCTGCGCTCACACGGAAATTCTCGAAGAGATAGTGCGCGAGTCCACCACGATGTCCCGGATGGTCGAGGAGCTTCTGTTCCTCGCGCGCTCGGACTCCCCCACGCAGCCTTTCCGGCTGGAGCCGGTCTCCACGAAGTCCTTCCTGAAAGCTCTCGCGGGACGCGCGGCGTTGCTGGCCCAGGAGCAAGGAGCTACCCTCGAAGCCGCCCTTGAAGGTAAAGGATGGCTCCGCATAGACCCAATGCGGATAGAGCAAGCCGTGCTCGCCCTGGTGGACAACGCCGCCAGATACAGCCCGGAAGGCGAGGAGATCCATCTCTCCTCGTCCGCCGCGAATGAAGAGTTGCGGATAGTAGTGGAGGACCGTGGGCGCGGCATCCCGAAGGAGGACCTGCCGCGCGTCTTCGACCGCTTCTACCGGGTAAACGGAACTCAGCAGCAGACCGGCAACGGACTGGGCCTCTCGATAGCCGCCGCCATAGCAGAAACTCACGGCGGACGTATCGAGGCCGAGAGCAGCCTGGGCGAAGGAACACGCATGTCGCTCTACCTTCCGCTACACAAGTCCCAAGCCGCGGATTAGAAGGAACGATCCCTCAAACTTCGTGGGCGCGCGGGAGGAGAGATATCGAGGTGGGGAAGCAGCGTCAGGCGTAGTTCAGGTCTCGTTCAACTCTCCGCTTAACACGACCTTAGTCGAGTCCAGGCGCGGTTCTCTTGGGAATTTTTCCCGGGTGATGCCGACCCGCTCATACTCACCTACCGCCTTCGCCGGCACACTCATGTACAGTGTCCTCCGACCCTTTTCGTCGACGGTGAAAGTCCCCGCGCTGACACGGCCTCCTCCCTTGCCGCACCACAACTCGTAGTATTCGCCGTCCTTGAGCCGGGGTAGGTTCCAGACTGTCAGGATGGCCCGCGCGTTGGGGTCGGAGTTCTCCAGCTTCAACTCTCCGCCGGCTCCGGGCGCGAGCTGCGTCGGGCCGAGAGAGGCCGTCGCGGTAGCGGGCGTGAAGACACCCGCGGAGTATGCTGCCACCAAGCCTACTAACACCAAGAGCACGGCGGCCGCCGCTAGAGACACCAGGCTTCTCCCGCTCCGCCGTGGGTGGTTAACGGCGCGAGATTTCAATTCTGGCGGAGGCGCTTCGATGACGCTTGCAAGGTCCGACATGTACTCGTGCGCCTGTCTTATATCCGCCTCCTCGGAGCGACACTGATCGCACTGCTCCAGATGCTCTCCGACCTCGAGTTCCTCCTCCGGAGTCAAGGCGCCTAATACATATGGTCCGAGAAGGTCTCGTATCCGGCGGTGCTCCGGGTTATGCTCACTCATCACCGGACCGCCGCTTCTCCTGATTGGTCATGCTCTCGCGCAAGGCGCGAAGGGCTGCCGTGGTACGGCTCTTCACCGTCCCGAGAGGAGTGCTAGTCTCGCGCGATATTTCACGCTGCGAAAGTCCCTGGAAGTATGCGAGCGTCAGTACTTCGCGGTGCGCCGGAGAGAGCAGTGCGAGCGCCGCGGCGACGTCGAAGCTGCGAGAGAGTTCTTCCGACGAGTCCGCCTCTCCAACCTCCGGCACGGAGTCGCTTCCCACCGTCCGCACTCTGGACCGGCGCCGCCGGATGAGGTCCGTTGCCCGGTTGCGGGTGATGCGAAAGATCCAGGTGGCGAAGCTCGCCCGCGAGGAGTCGAAGCTACCCGCGCTCCGCCATACAGCGGCGAATACGTCCTGCGTGAGGTCCTCGGCCAGCGTCCGGTCTCCGAGATAGCGCATACCGGCGCCGTAGACTAGCCCCGAATAACGGTCATACAACTCGGAGAGAGCGCTCTCGTCCCCCGACCCGGCCACCCGCTTAATCAAAGCCTCATCCGCAACGCCGTTCATCCCGAGCCTTCCGCAGCCACCGGATCGAATAATATCCTGTTCCAGGCGCGTAAGCTCGGACCCTAAACAAACCACGTCTCTGTGAATCCCGATGACCATACAAAAGCTTATACGCTAGTCTCGACTCTTCGGATTACCGGATTCATGAAACACAGGTATCTTATCCTTCGTTAAGCATGAACTTTCAGCTAAAATAAGAGTGTTCTTGAGAGAGAGGCGGAAGTCCGATGGAACCGGACCTGTCGAAGGCTGAACTCCAGGCGGTGGCGAGACGTCCCGCACGGGGGTCGCTGAAGAACTTCTTGCACGACATAAAGACTCTACTAAGCCTTCAGGCGCTCAAGGCCACTGTTCAGGAGTTCCAGCGGGACGATGCCCTGGGTCTCGCGGCGCAACTGGCCTACTACCTGCTCCTCGCCTTATTTCCGTTTATCCTGGTACTCGTCTCCCTGATGGGCATGGTCGGCAGCAATGACTTGGCCTCCACGGTGCTGGGCTACTTCCAGCAGGTTACGCCGAACGAGGTCTACAAACTCATCGAAGAGTACACGGGCAAAATTATCAGCGGGGAGGCGAAATCGCCGGGGCTGCTGTCGTTCGGTATCTTGTTCACGCTCTGGTCCGCTTCGGGGGCTTTCGCTGCCCTGATAAACGCCCTCAACCGGGCCTACGACGTCCAGGAGACGCGGCCTTTCTGGAAGGTGAGGGGCATCGCCATCCTGATGACGCTAGGGCTCTCGGTGCTCATCCTGATCGGGGTGCTGCTGCTCGTCTTCGGTGAGCCCATCGGCAAAGCGGTCGCGGACATCTTCGGGCTCGGCAATTACTTTAAGTTAGCGTGGAACATCGCACGCTGGCCCGTGGCGCTTATGTTCCTGGTGCTCACGGTGGCGATGCTCTACTACTTCGCCCCCGACGTAGTGCAGCCGTTCCGCTGGATAACGCCGGGCGGTCTTATCGGGGTTCTACTTTGGGTTGTCGCCAGCGCCGCCTTCAGCTTCTACGTCAACAACTTCGGCTCTTACAACAAGACCTACGGCTCCATCGGAGTGGTCATCATCCTGCTCCTCTACCTCTATATCTCCTCCCTGACAATCCTCTTCGGCGCGACGCTTAACGCTATTCTGGTCAAGATGAAAGAGGAAATCTCCGGCGAGCAGATCCTCAACGCCGAACCGGCGAACGCAAAGCCGGATATCCTGGAAGACGACCCAACTGAAAAAAGAAACTCTGAATAACCCGACGCTAGAAGTTAGAGAACCCAGGCGTTTCTGGTATAATCCAGCACTCGCTGGAGGAGTGGCTGAGTGGTTGAAAGCGGCACCCTGCTAAGGTGTTATACCTCTTTACGGGGTATCGAGGGTTCGAATCCCTCCTCCTCCGCTCTCTTCGGAAGCACCAAAAAGGACCGGGGAAATCCCGGTCCTTTTCCGGCCTATGTGAAGGGGGATGGACAGCCCTCTAGACCCAAACGGGTTCAAGGACGTTTACTGTGCATCCCCCTTCATAGGCTCGAAGCCATGCGCGACGCTCTACATCATGCCGCGCAACTCGGCAACCATGTCCAGTCCCTGCTGCTTGCACAGGTCCTTGGGACGCATGATCGCCTGCTCGTCGAGCAAGTTGCGAGTCCTGGCCTCCTTCTCGAGGTGACGCTCGATGACGTCGATGGCCCGGTCCACATCCTCGCGGGTAACTTCCTTTACCTTCTCGCGTGTGACAGTGATGGTCATATATTCGTTCACCTCCTTCCCTCTGCTGATTGGACGGAGCTTGTGAAACGCTTGTAACGTTTGATCCGCCCGGCTCGCCTTCAGAGTAAAGCCGCGCCATGCCCTTGTCAAGACTAATTTCCGCTTTTTCTATTGGCCTTTTGTCCCGTTATTTTGCATATAGATGCAGCTCATTTTCGACCTTTGACGAACACTCCATCCACGAGCCTTGGCGCTACCGGCACGGTATCTTCAGCGAGACAGAAGTCGAGGTCTCTCTCATACCCGAGACGCTTGAGCCTCCAGGCGGCGCTGTTGTCTCGAAGGCGACTGGCGGGCCGGGCGAGGTAACCCTCGACGACGCGCCAGGCACGCTCGTCCAGCCTCGCGCCCCGCTCTTCGAGCCGATGGAGTATGGCCCCGGCGGCGGACTCGTCCTCGGAGGCGCGGTGTCCCTCCCATCCACAGCCGACCACCACGACGTCTGGCGCGTGAACCCTATCCACCAGTTCGTCGGCGATGGCGCGGGCGTTTACGAAGGCTCCGGTAAGGATGGCGGGCGCGCCCGCGGCGGCATCCATGACGCGAGTGCCGTTCGTGGTGGAGAGTACGACGGCCGAGCCAGACGGTATCTCCGCCTGAAGGACCTCCGTGGGAGAGTTTCCGAAGTCGAAGCCGGCGACTTTCGCGCTCCCCCGCTCCCCGATACGGAAGTCCGCGCTCGCAGCGGCCGCCTCGGAGATCGAGGCTACCGGCATTACGCGAGCGCCCTTGGAGACGAGTACCGCGATGGTCGTGCTGGCCCGGAAAGTGTCCACCACGACGACAGCCGAACCGGCGCGGGCGGCGGCGCGAGCCCCATTCTCTCCACCGGCGTAGCCTGCGATCACGCTGTCATCCGAAGGGATATTAAGCTCATCATCGGGCGATTATACGCTCTTATCCACGCGCACTTACATGCACAGATGAGTCCCCAAAAGGACCCGTCCCGACATTTATTCGAAGCGTTTCTAGCGGCGCATACCGCGAAGCATGAGAATACCGGCGCCGGCCAGGAGCCCACCGCTAACGAGTGCCCAGAGCGGAGCGCCCCCGGTATCGGGAAGGACGCTTATCCCTGGAACGCCCTCTTCGGGAGCCGCAGTTTGTCCGGCGGACGTAGCTCGCGGCGCTGAAGTAGTAGCTTCTGGCGTGGTCTGTGTTGCTGAAGTAGCGGCCTCTGGCGCCGGAGTGGTGATCTCTGGGGCGGACTGAGGCTCCGGCGTTTGGGGGAGCCTGCCGGCGAAGAGTACGACCCTACGCTCGGTCGTGGAGCCGGGAGTATCCAGCTCCGCGGGCGGCTTCTCGACCCGGCTGGGCTCCGGGATGGGCGGAGGAGCGGCGGGTTGGGTCTCGGCCGGAGGTGGAGGCGGCGCGGCCTGCGTCTGAATGGCGTACTGGTCTTTAGCTGCGTACTGGTCTTTAGCTGCGTATTGGTCTTTCGTCGCGTTCTGAGCCCCGTCCTCGGAGCGGTTAGGGGTCGTGATACCGGGTCCGCCAGATCCCTGCGGGGCCGTCGGCGTAGTCGGATCCGGCGTCTGCTGCGCGGGAGTTGGCGACGGGGCCGGCGATGGCGCCGCGTCTGGCGAGTACGGGCCTGTCGGAGTTGAAGGATCGGCGGTCGCGACCTCCACGGCGGCTTCCCCGGCGGCGGTGAGGCCGATGTACTCGGCGGATGCCTGAGAGAGGTCGAGGTCCCGGCCCGCCACATACGGTCCCCGGTCATTTATCCTCACCACAACGGAGCGTCCGTTGTAGGTAACGATCAACTTCGTCCCGAACGGTAGTGTTTTGTGAGCCGCCGTGTAATCGTTGGGATTGAAGGTCTCACCGCTCGCGGTCGTCGCGCCCTCGAAACCGGGTCCGTACCAGGAAGCCACCATCTGCTCCGCGCGCGCCATCCCCGCCACGCCCAGAAGCATTACGAGACAGATCGCCCCCACCAAAACCGAAATGAACACCGCGCGTCGAGAAGACGCGAATATGCCAGCCAATGAATCCCCCTCCAGATTGTTTTTCGGGCCGCATAGACGCTTTCCGGATACAGCCCGCAACCAGCTTACCAGTATCCACGAAACATAATCAAGGCCAAATCGAAACATTTTCGTAACATCCTTGATGTTTCGAGAACATTCGACGCCGTATTAGGCTTGTGGGTTGAGAGGATGTCAACAGCGGATGCCGGTAGAATGTAGTAGTTCTTAGGCGAACGCTTATAGTTGCAGGTAAGGACGAGAGGTAGAAGATGAAGTATCGTAATCTAGGCGGCACGGATATCGCAGTTTCAGAGGTAGGGTTCGGGGTCTGGACGGTCTCGACTGGATGGTGGGGCGAGGTGGATGATGGACGTTCTATCAATTTGCTTCGGCAGGCCTTCGAGAGAGGCGTCAACTACTTCGACACTGCGGACACTTATGGTTCGGGCAAGGGTGAGACGCTGCTCGCGGACGCTTTTGGCGGGATGCGGGATGAGGTTGTGATCTCTACGAAGATCGGCTACGACTTCTACAACCATACCGCCCGCCGCGGCCAGCAGGAGCGCCCGCAGGACTGGTCAGAGGACTTCATCCGCTTCGCCCTGGAGCAGAGCCTGACGAGGCTCGGCACCGACTACATAGACTTCCTCCAACTCCACAACACCAAGATGGACGCCATCGAGAACGACGACCTCTTCGCGCTCATGGAAGAATTCGAGGTGGAGGGCAAGGTCCGCGCCTACGGAATCGCCCTCGGACCGAAGATTGGATGGCTCGAAGAGGGCGTGAAGGCCATGCGCGAGCACGACATAGCGGGCGCGCAGATGATCTACAACATTCTCGAACAGGACCCCGGACGCGGCCTGATAGAGACCGCCCGAGAGACGGATACGAGCCTCATCGTCCGCGTCCCCCACTCCAGCGGGATGCTCGAAGGCAACTACGACGAGAACACCACCTTCGCCCAGAACGACCACCGCCGCCACCGTCCCAAAGAGTGGCTGACGGAGGGACTGAAGAAGGTCGAGCAGCTAGAGTTCCTCACCGAGTCCGGCGAACGCACCCTCGGACAGGCCGCCCTCAAGTTCGTCCTTGCCTCGCCAGAAGTAGTATCGACCCTCCCGAACATTTACGGCGAGGAGCAAATAGAAGAGTTCGCCGTAACCTCGGAGACCCCGGACTTGACCGAAGAGGAGCTATCCCGAGTCGCGGAGTTGTACGAGAGCAACTTCGGCCTTGAACCTGTGAGGAGGTAGAGGATGACCGAGACCCGCGCACGACAGCAGAAGCCTTCCGAGGAGAAGCTCCCCGCCCAATACATAAACTACGTCTTCTTCAAGCTTGACCCTCTGTGGCGGCGTCTGCCGGACGAGGAGCGCGAGCGCGGCAAAAAGGAGTTCCTGGAGGCCACCGAACACCACTCTGAAGATATGCTCCTGCGCGCCTTCTCGCTCATGGGCCTGCGCTCCGACGCGGACTTCATGCTCTGGCGAATAGGCAACGAGCTAGACGCTTTCGAGAAGATGCAAAGCGCCCTGATGAAGACAGGCCTCGGCAAGTACCTCACGGTAGCGTACTCGTACTTCGGGCTCGCGCGGCGTTCGATCTACGTCGGCGAGCATACGCCCGGCTTCGAGAACCGCCGCTATATCGTACCCGGCGAGGGCGAATACCTCTTCGTATACCCCTTCATCAAGACGCGGTCCTGGTACCGACTTCCGGTCGACGAGCGCCAACGTATGATGAACGAACATATGCAGATAGGCCGCAAGCACTACCCCGTAAAGAACAACACTGCCTACTGCTTCGGCATCGAAGACTACGAATTCATTCTCTCCTTCGAGGCCGAATCGCCAGAGAAGTTCCAGGACCTCATGATGGAGTTGCGTGAGAGCGAGGCAAGCTCCTACACTGAACTCGATACTCCCATTTTCACCTGCCGCCGCAAAGTCTTACCAGAAATTCTCGAAACCTTAGGATAAATAAACAATTTCTTGACGTTTTCGCCCTAGCGCCAAGATCTTGTACTTTTGTATAATGCACGCATCGCACCGACCTTAGCCGGGAGGCCCTTCCTTTGGCCCCCCGGCTACAGTATTAGTCAAGTGTCCTCATTCTCTTATCCATCTGGACGTACAAGACCGAGCCTGTATAATAATCCCGACATGATTACTAGGATTAACGAACGTACAGGAACGAACGTAGCGGATCTCGTCGGGAACACGCCTCTGCTAGAGCTTCCGAGCATAGGCCGGGAGGTGCCGGGAGTCTCGATCTTCGGCAAGGCCGAGTGGCGGAATCCGGGCGGATCGGTAAAGGACCGGCCCGCTCTGTGGATGATCCGGGACGGCGAGAAGAGCGGCGCGCTCACCCCCGAGAAGACTATCCTCGACGCGACTAGCGGAAACACGGGAATCGCTTACGCCTGGATCGGGGCGAGCCTCGGATACAAGGTAAAGCTCTGCATGCCAAAGAACGCCAGCGAGGAGCGCAAGAAGATACTGCGCGCCTACGGCGTGGATTTCGTACTGACGGACCCCGGTGAAGGCTCCGACGGAGCGATCCGCGAGGCCCGGAGACTGTACGCCGAAGATCCGGAGCGGTACTTCTACCCGGACCAGTACAGCAACCCGGCGAACCCCAGGGCGCACTACGAGAGCACGGCCCCGGAGATCTGGGAGCAGACCAGCGGAGAGATCACTCACTTCGTCGCGGGCCTCGGCACCAGCGGGACCTTCGTCGGCACGGCGACGCGTCTGAAAGAGTACAACTCGGACATACAGGTCATCTCGTTCGAGCCGGACTCACCGTTCCACGGTCTCGAAGGCATGAAACACATGGAGAGCGCTATAGTACCCGCCATCTACGACCCGAGCATCGCCGGCGAGAACCGCCGCACCGCCACCGAAGACGCCTACGCGATGGTCAAGCGGGTGGCACGCGAAGAGGGCATCCTCATAGGTATCTCCGCCGGGGCTGCCATAGCAACGTCGCTCCAGGTGGCGCGAGAGATTGAGAGTGGAACTGTCGTAACCATCCTGTGTGACGGGGCGGACAAGTACCTCTCCGAGAGCTTCTGGGAGGAAGACTAAAGGTGCCGCTCAAGATAGGCGCGGGAGACGTGGGCCACATCCACGACCACGCGAGAGAAGGTTATCCCGAGGAGGTCGCCGGGGCGATGGTCGGGATGAACCTGGACGGCATGAAGATAGTAGTGGACGTGTGGCGGGCGGAGAACATGCACGAGGAAGAACGCAGCCGACGGTTCCTCATAGACCCGCTGGTATACAAGAAATTCGAGGAGCAGGCCGACGAGCGGGACATGGAGATCCTTGGTTTCTACCACTCGCACCCGGACCATCCCGCCGAGCCATCCGAGTACGACCGGGACCACGCCTGGCCCGGCTACTCTTACGTGATAGCCTCGGTCAGCGAGGACGGCGTCCAGGACATGCGCTCGTGGGCGCTCAAGGACGACCGCTCGGGCTACGACGAAGAGCCAATCGTAGGATAAAAACAGAGAAGGAGTCTTAGATATGCCGAAGGTCAAGATCCCAACGCCCTTGAGGCAGTACACAGGCGGTAACAAGGAAGTCGAGGTCGGCGGCGCCACCGCCGGAGAAGCCCTCGGCAACCTGGCGACCGAGCACCCGGACCTCAAGCAGCACCTCTACATGGGCGACGGCAAGCTCCGCTCGTTCGTCAACGTCTACAAGGGCGACGAGGACATCCGCTACCTCGAAGGGCAAGATACCGAGGTCGCGGAAAGCGACGAGCTTTCTATCATCCCGTCCATCGCCGGAGGCTCCTCCGAAGGACGATGTAGGTAAAGTTCCACAACCCGGATCCACCCATAATTTCCGACAAAGAGGTTTAAAACATGCAGACACGCCAGCCATTGGTTCAGTCGCCTAACGGCGAGGTCCAGCTTTCAAATGAAGAGATCTCACGTTACAGCCGTCACCTGATCATGCCCGAGGTCGCTCTCGACGGGCAGAAGAAACTCAAGAACGCGAAAGTACTCACGGTCGGCACCGGCGGCCTCGGCAGCCCGCTCGCGCTGTACCTAGCGGCGGCGGGTGTTGGGACGCTCGGTATCGTGGACTTCGACGTGGTGGACGAGTCGAACTTGCAGCGCCAGATCCTGCACGGCACCTCCGACGTGGGCCGTCCGAAGGTCGAGAGCGCCCGCGACAAGATAAACGACATCAACCCCAACGTCGAGGTCGTGGTCCACGAAGAGGCGCTCACCAGCGAGAACGCCCTGGAAATCTTCGCGGACTACGACGTGATCGTGGACGGCACGGACAACTTCCCGACCCGCTACCTCGTCAACGACGCCTGCGTACTTCTCGGCAAGCCGAACGTGTACGGCTCCATCTTCCGCTTCGAGGGCCAGGCGAGCGTGTTCTACGCCGAGGAAGGCCCGTGTTACCGCTGCCTCTATCCCGAGCCGCCACCGCCGGGCCTCGTTCCGAGTTGCGCCGAGGGCGGGGTGCTCGGCATTCTTCCGGGCGCTATCGGGACCATCCAGGCGACTGAAGCGGTCAAGCTCATACTCGGTATCGGCGAGCCGCTCATCGGGCGTCTGTTGCTCTACGACGCACTCGGGATGAGCTTCCGCGAGATGAAGCTCCGTAAAGACCCGAACTGCCCCATCTGCGGTGAGAACCCGACGGTGACGGAGTTGATCGACTACCAGGAGTTCTGCGGCATCCCGCAGGCGAACGCCGCCGAAGAAAAGAACGGCGTCCCGGAGATCACCGTAACCGAGCTCAAGCAGAAGCTCGACAACGGCGAGGACATCAACGTGCTCGACGTGCGTGAGCCGCACGAGTACGAGGTCGCCAACATCGGCGTGAGGCTCATACCGCTCGGCGAGTTGCCGCAGCGTCTGGCGGAACTGGATCAGAGCGAGAACTTCGCCATCCACTGCAAGACCGGCGGGCGCAGCGCAAAGGCCGTCAAGCTCTTGCAGGACGCGGGTTTCCAGAACGTCTACAACGTCAAGGGCGGCATCACCACCTGGAGCGAAGAGATCGACCCGAGCGTTCCGAAGTACTAGCCGATTAGGACAGCTAAAAGCGGGACCGTAAACTTCGCGATACCGCTTTTTCTTGCCAGGCATCGAGCCCGGACAGAAGGTATTATCGGCCAGATGAACGGACTACCTGTCTTCGACGGCCACAACGACACACTCCTCAAGCTCACCTTCCCCGAACCCGGCAGAGAGCGCAGCTTCTTCGAACGTAACGAGACTGGACACATAGACCTGCCGCGAGCGCGCGAGGGCGGTTTCGGCGGCGGTTTCTTCGCCTGCTGGGCTCCGCCGGACCCCAAAGACGGATGGACCGAGGACTCGGCGCTCACCGTTACCGAGGACGGTTACGAGGTCGCCGACGCGCCACCGCTGAACCCCGTCTACGCCCGGAAGATAGCCGACGAAATGACGGCTGGCCTGTTTCGCCTCAAAGCCGAGTCCGAAGGCCAGCTAAAGGTCGTGCGTAATGCGAGCGAACTAGAGTCGTGCCTGCGTGATGGCGTCCTGGCGGCGATCCTCCACTTCGAGGGCGCAGAGAACCTCGGCCCGGACCCTGGAGCATTGGAGATGTACTACGAGGCAGGTTTCCGCTCGCTCGGCCTCGTGTGGAGTCGGCCCAACGCCTACGCTCACGGCGTCCCTTTCAAATTTCCGGCCTCCCCGAATACCGGCCCAGGTCTTACAGAGGCGGGGAGGGTTCTCGTCCGCGAGTGTAATCGGCTCGGCGTACTGGTAGACCTCTCCCACTTAAACGAGCGGGGATTCTGGGACGTGGCGGAGCTTTCCGAGGCGCCGCTCGTGGCGACACACTCCAACGCTCATGCTATCTGCCCCACTACGCGCAACCTGACTGACCGGCAGCTCGACGCCATCCGGGACTCGGATGGGATGGTCGGGGTGAACTTCGCCGTCGCATTCCTGCGTGAGGACGGCGCCGAAGACGAGAATACGCCACTCGACACCGTTGCGCGGCACGTGGATTATCTGGTGGATCGCCTCGGAATAGACCGTGTAGGGTTTGGATCCGACTTCGACGGAGCGAAGATGCCGCGCGAAATCAAAGACGTGTCCGGTCTGCCGAAATTGCTGGAGGCGCTGCGCAAACGCGGCTACGATGACGCAGCCTTGCGGAAGCTGGCGCACGAGAACTGGGTCCGGGTGCTACGAAATACCTGGCGCTGACGAACAGGAGTACGCCGCAGAGAGGGATTTCGGTTGAGCATCAGCAGCGACAATGACACCGGAAGGATCGAAGCCTTCTCCGACGGTGTATTCGCCATCGCGATTACGCTGCTCATTATCGAGGTGAGCGTGCCGCACGTCCACGGCAATGAGGAACTGTTCGAAGCGCTGGTCCGCCAGTGGCCTTCGTATGTCGGGTACGTCATCAGCTTCCTGCAGATCGGGGTGATCTGGGCAAACCACCACAACCGCTTCCGATTCATCGCCCGCTCGGACCACATTCTGCTCTTCCTGAATATCCTGTTCCTGATGTGCGTGGCTTTCGTCCCGTTTCCAACCGCCGTGCTCGCGGATTACCTGAAAGGCTCCGCCGGAGAGACAACCACTGCGGGAGCGCTTTACGCTGGCACGCTTCTCGTCACCGCCGTACTCTTCACCCTGCTCTGGCTCTACGCCGCCGCAGGCTATCGTCTGTTGGACCACGATCTGGAACCCCGCCTGCTGCGGGCGATGACCCGCCGGTACGTGCTGGGGACGGTCGCATACCTCGTGGCCTTCGCCCTCGTCTTCGTCAGTGTAACGGCGAGCCTCGCGCTGATCGTCGTCCTGGCCCTGCTCTTCGTACTTCCCGAGCCAAACGAACTTCCGGCTTCGCGTCGCGCCAGGACTTGAAGCTACCTGCGGCGGGCCAGATAGACGCCGCAGAGGATCACGGCCGCGCCAAGCATCTGCTGGAACCCGAAGCTCTCGCCGAGGAGGACTATTCCGGCCGTTACGCCGGTAACCGCGACGAGGTACTGGTAGATGAGTACCCTGTTCGCCCCAATCTTGGAGACGCCGCGCTGCCAGCCCGCGAACCCGAACGCCGAGGAGAGGAGCGTGGAGTACACGGCCGCGAACCAGACGTTTCCATCGAGCGTACCGACGTGAAGTCCGCCGGGACCGAAGAGGGCGAGCGGGAATGCAGCGAGGCCGCCCAGGATCATGGGATAGGTGGCTACGGCAAGCGGCGAGTAGCGTTTGAGAAGCCCAAGCGAAAGGACCGTGTAAGAGCCCCAGAAGATGGCGGCGCAAAGGATCAGGAAGTCGCCGAGGAGGCTGGTGCCGCCGAGGTCCAGGCCACCGTACACTATGGATCCCACCCCGGCGAGGCATAGCGCTACGCCGAGGACACCGGTAAGGCGCGGCTTCTCGAAGCCGAGGAAGAAGCCTAGCAACATCCCCCAGACCGGAGAGGTCGAGTAGATGAGGGCCGTGTTCGCCGCTGTGGTGAGGCTCACCCCAATGGTGAAGACGGACTGGGTCAGGGTTACGCCGATTATTCCGAGGCCGAGGATAGGTAAGAGGTCGCTCCGCTTGAGGCGGCTCTCCGGCTCGGTGAAGCGCAAGAAAGACAACAGCAAGACTCCGGCGAAGGTAAAGCGCGACGCGGCGAAGAGCAGCGGCGGTACGTGGTGGACCACGAGCTTCACCGCGACAAAGTTAGTCCCGAAGAAGAAGACCGTGAGCAGCAGCGAGACCTCGACCCAGGCCGAGGCGCGCTGCTGCTCTGGCTCCTCTCTAACAGTCACCGAAAGCTCAGGCTAGCGGACGAAGTCCGTGTCCGCATCCAGGGTCTTGATATAGGCGGCGATGACGCGGGCCACGTTCTCCACGTCCTGCAAGTCCACGACCTCGTTTGGCGAGTGCATGTAGCGGTTGGGACACGATATGACGCTCGTCGCGATGCCCGTCCGTGTGAACTGGATGGCGTCGGCGTCCGTGCCGGTCGAGCGCGAGTCGGCTTCGAGGGTGTAGGCGATGTTCTCGCTCTCGGCGGCGGCGATGAGCCCGTCGGAGACGATGGGCGAGAGGTTCGAGGCCCGCTTTATCACGGGACCGCTTCCGAGCGCGTGATCTCCGTTATCGTTCTTGGAGACGCCGGGGGTGTCGGTGGCGTGGGTCACGTCAACGGCGATGGCGGCGTCCGGGTCGAGGCCGTAGGCGGCTCCGCGCGCGCCGTACAGACCGATCTCCTCCTGCACGCTCGCCACCGCCACGACCTCGGCGGCGATGCTCCCTTCCTCGGAGAGCAGACGCAGCGCTTCGAGCACCACGAACGCGCCCATGCGGTTGTCTACGGAGCGGGAGGCGATGCGGCCGTTCGGCAACTCCAGCACGTCCTGGTCCACCACGCCAACGTCTCCGACCCGGACCATACGCTTCGCCTCGTCGCCGTCCTTCGCCCCGATGTCGATCCAGAGTCCCTTTATCTCGGAGGCCTTCTTGCGCTCGTCGGGCTCCATCACGTGTATGGCCTTCTTGCCGATAACGCCCATGACCTCGCCGTTCCGGGTCTGGAGCCGGATGCGCTGCCCCACCAGCACCTGCGGGTCCCACCCGCCGACGCCCATAAAGCGGATCAGGCCCTGATCTTCGACGTGGGTGACCATCACCCCAATCTCGTCTATGTGACCGCTGAGCATGACCTTCGGGGATCCACCAGCGTTGAGGGTGGCGAACGAGTTCCCCATCCTGTCCCCCCGGACCCCGGCGAATTTCTCCGCCTCATCCCGCCAGACCTTCGCCGCGGCCCCCTCGTTTCCGCTCGGTCCCGGCGTGGATAGCAACGTTTTAAAAAAATCGTAAGACTCGTCTCTCATACGGTCCTTTCTAAATAATGGAGGTTCTGAAATCCGCGATGTAAGCGCGCAAACTCTAACAGGTTACCCGAAGTTCGAGTTTATTGCTCTCGATATCCCGCCCATCGGCGCCGATCATCTGGTAAGGAATCGAGAGGTCGAAGGGCTCGGAGAACGGGCTGGGAGCGAGGCGCAGGGTATGCTCATCGTCCCACACGGGCTCGAACTTTTTGCCGTCGAGATCAAAGCCCCCAGGGTACGGCGGCGGATAGCCGGACCCGCCCGGCTCGTTGAGGCAAACGAACAGCGAGAGCCCGTCGCACAGCTTCAAAAGGCGCAGGTTGCGCTCGAAGTCTTCCGCCTCCTCGCCGGACATCCCGGCCCGGAGCCGCTCCTGGCGCCGGGTCTCGGTCTCCACGAACCGCGCCTCCGCATCGCTGCCGCCGAAATCCCGCATTAGCGTCGAGTAGTGCGCGCTACACAGGCAAGCGGCGTAAGGATCTCTCTCCTCCAGCCAGTCGATGCCTTCCGCGTAGGCCCGGACTTTGGGTTCGGACGGATAGTCCACGAAGGAGTATGGACGGTCCTCCTCATCGTTCCAGCGCACTGTCTCGTCCAGACTCCGCCAGGCAACGTCGTGGTGGGCTATGGCGTACAGGGTGGAGTCGAGAGGCCGTGGCCTCTCGGCCCAGTGTCTCGCGAACTCCCCGGAGGCCCGGGCATGGTCGTGCTGCCGAAACAGAACAAATGAATCCTGTCGCACGCGAACGATCACTATTAGAGCTTACACGACAGTCAAACAGCCGGCGTCAGGTGTCTCTCAAAGCACCGGACGGCGGTCGATGGCGAGCGGGGATACGAGTCTCTCGTCCTCCAGGAAAACGTCCTGTGCTTCGTCAAACAGTTCCTCGGGGACGGTGGCGAGCACGAGCGCGAAGCCGGAGGCGAAGCTCCGCGTCCATTCTTCGGCGAGTTCATCCGGCAGCGCCATGCGGAGGAGTTTCTTCTTTAGTTGCGGGCTCCGGTGGTAGATGCCGAGGCCGACGATAGCGGCCAGGGTCATGATCGTCTGCACCGCGATCCCGGTCGGCAGATGAACGGCCCCCATCAAGACACTCACAGCCGTAACCCCAAGGTAGGTACTCGCGAACTCGATCCACTGCATCCGCGTGAGTGAGGACTCGAGCTTTTGCGCGCGAGCCTCCGGCACGATGGCACTGACGAGCAATGCGTCCCGCCGCCGCGAGAGCACGATCAGAGAATCCTCAGGGACGCCAAGCGCCTCCAACCGACCGTCCAGCGCCTTGAGAGAGCCGACGTCACGGGCAACGACCCCCACCGTATAATAGCGTTTGATGCTCATATAGTGCCGATTTTACTAACCATTCCAAGTTCATAAAGCCAACTGAATTACGTTTTCGCGCTCTGCTATCCGATGGGATTCGGGAGGTGCTTTTTGAGCGACTAGCGGTAGATTAGAATTCAGTGAGCCCTACGTCAAAGACGAGGTGCGTTGGTCGGCATTATCATGTTTGGAGCAGGTGGTGTGGCGTTTTTCCGGTTCTTCTCCTTCCTCGTCACGAATCCGGACACCACGGCTACTCCCCTACCATTGGCCACGCACCTGGCAGCACGCTCGCCCGGTAGGCCGCGATGCCCCAGAGGATGAAGCCCAGCCGTGAGACCATGGCGTAGATGGGGTACAGTGGTCCTACGACCTCACCACCCACTATCAGTTCGGCCACATTTTGGACGGCCACCACCGCGAACGGGACCACGATCAGCCAGTACCCGACCTGCCCGAGCCTGCCCGCACGCCCTGCTTGCCTGCGGTGCAACCCCGTCAGAGCCACCACGCTCAGGATGAGACCGAGCGTGAAGGTCACGTCGTCGGCGTAGCCTCAAGACGCTGAGGCTCGCGGACTACGCTCAGAGGAGGCCCCGTCGGCTCCAGGCGCTGCAGGACGGGGCGAGCCTCCCGGACGACGGCGTGGCGAGGAGGCTCCTCCGGGACCTGGCCTACCGGAGCGAGGGCTTCGAAAGGGAGAGGTCCGAGCGCGGGGTACTTCTGGTTACCGAGCGCTCTCGGCAAGGCGGAAAGCGCCAGCATCGCCTCGTCGACCTTCTCCATCGTTCTCGTTCGCGTGTCAGTCGTTCCTCGATGTCCCTTACCACCGACCCCCCGATCAGTGCCTCAGTTCTTTTCGGCCTCCTCCGGCGGGGACACGCCGCGTTCGTCGGATGCCCAGGCGACTATGCTTGCGACCCTGGCCGCGTACCCGAAGCGATCCAAGCCGAGCAGCTCCTTCCTGAAGAGTTCGCCCAACTCTTGGGCATCGCACTCCACGGCCAGCACGGTGGACACGCTGACCTTGCCACGCACGACTATCTGCTGCTCCAGGTCGTAAGCTAGGGCACTCGATGCCCACAGGCCTACCGAGCGCGCTGGGTCGGTGAGAGGTCCTTGGGCACGGAGATCTGCTCGAGAATCAGAGAGTCCTGGAGCGGCTCGAAAGCCTCTATCAGCTTGCGTGAGAGTCCCCAGACGGGGTCCAAGACTCCTCAGCCCTCCACGATCCCGAGGACATCTTCGGCGTCGAGGACGAGCAGGTCCTCGCCGTCGAGTTTCATCTCGGTGCCGGAGAACTTGGCGAAGATGATCACTTCCCCGACCTCGAGCTTCACTCCGTCAAGGTCTCCCAAGGCGAGTACTTCGGCGGTGCGGGGCTTCTCCCTGGCGGTGTCGGGAAGGACTATCCCGCTCGCCGTCTGTTCCTCCCTCTCGACTATCTTCGCCAGAACCCTCTCACCGAGCGGCTTGAACTTCGTCATTCGGACCTCCTATCTCCAACGTTTACGTGCCCTGCCCTGTATGATGACATCTTCGGCGAAGGGATACCATGGCGTTCCGACCGATGGACGCTACACTGTCTGCATGCCACGAACGAGGCCCACGACGATAACCGTAGATGAAACAGAGCTCACGCTCGTCCTCGAACGCGAGAAGAGGGTTAAGAACGTGAACGCCCACCTTCGCGGGGCCACGCTCTCGGGGAGCGCACCGGCAGAGATACCCGACGAGAGGCTAGATCGTGTCGTCGCCGAGCTGGCGGCGCCGTTCCCGAACTCTGCTCCATCCTCTACCTCCTTGTCGAGGAGCGTCATGCACCCCGTATTTGCTCCGTTGGATGCCCTCTAATCTAGTCTTAAGAGGCGCATTCTCCCCGTCTAATAAGGCCTCTCGACCCACACGGGTTCGGGCGTGATCTCCTCCTCGGGCTTCCCACCGGGGTCTTTGGCCCCGGTCCCGCTCACAGTATACATCACCCGCACCTTCATATCGTCCTCGACGAGTACCTGGCAAGAGAGCCGCGCCGTCTCCAAAAGGTCCCGCATCTCCAGCAACATCTGCTCCGCCTGAGTCATGTCCTCCGGCTCGCCCTCCAAAAACTCGACCCGGCAAGTGGCACAGTGCGCATAGCTCCCGCACTGATGCATGATGTCCACCTCCGCATCCTCCTCGATGGCCAGGACCAGCCGCTTGTCCTCCTCGACATCGAACGTCCCCGCACCCTCTACTTCCAGCTTAGGCACTGCTCCTCCTTCTATAATTCACACTAAACTACACGCTCTTCCAGCCTCGCGCCCGTCGCGCGTCGCGCTGCGAGTCGCGCGACACATCAGCCTCCCGGCGATCCTCCTCCAGCAACCCCGAAGCCGTCCAGGCCGCCCGTTGAACCATTTCCACCAGATACTTCCCCTCATCGTGCGCGCGCCGAACCGTGGTGGAGACGCCTATCGCTCCCTCCACCGTGCCACTCTTGCTCTTGACCGGCGCCGCCACGCAGCACAGGTTCCGCGCGAACTCCTCGAAATCCATCGCCAACCCCACCATGCGGACCTTGTTCAACTGCGCGTGCAAGAGAGAAGGCCGTACGATAGTGTGCGGCGTAAACACCTCCAATCCACCGTGCGCGTCTATGTAACCATCCACGTACTCCGCCCCCATGCCGGCCAGCAACACCTTGCCGAGCGCGAGCGCGTGCGAAGCGCCATGAAACCCCTCCGCCACCCCCACGGGTGGGCTCTCCGGCGGGGCCTCGGCCTGCACCACCATCATCTCCCCATCCGAGAGTATCGTCGAGTACGCGTGCCTCCGGGTCCGCCACGCCAACTCCACCACCACCGGCCCTATCTTAGAGTCGTAGTCGCTATTGGAACGGCCCTCGTAGAGCAGGGAGAAGGCAGGGCCAACCTTGTAACCCCCGTGATGGACTATCTTCTCGATATACCCCTCATTGGCAAGTATGTTGAGCAAGTAGTAGCAACTAGAGAGGTTTGTGTCTATCTCGCGCGCGATCTGCTTCGCCGTCAGACCCTCCCCCCGCTCACTAACGAGGTCCATTATCCTGAAGATACGGCGCACACTCTTGAACTTGGGATCTGCCCTCGCCTCACCCCCCGCCAGAGCAGAAGAATGATCTTGCTTGCAACCCGATTCCCTTCCCTTGTGCTCTGATCCCATCAACACTTCCTCCCACCGCGACCCGGCGCCACCATATCGCCATATGCCGCTTACCCTTTCCCCATGCTCGCCACCTCACTCGGAGAATAGCTACTCACAGGCCCCATATCGTCGCATCCGTAACGTACGTAACGGAAAAGTGTAACCCTTTTTACACGTTGCTCAGGGTAAAGCACTGGTTGGCGCCGTACAAGCGATTTCTGTGTTTTTTCCCACAATGTAGGAAACAGGCCGATTGTTGCTTGCTCCACGAGTCGGAGCCACTATGATGGCCCCACAAGGGCAAAGGAACGAGAGCTACTAGAGGTATCGAGTTACTTTGGGGAGGAGGCTACGAGGCAAAGCCGATTGCACATGCACAAGTACGGCTAGTTTCGAAAGGGGTTAAAGCGCGTGGCGCGACAAAGCATTACTAAGGCGCACAACAAGATCCAGGAGCTCTCCTGGGATCCCACGTTCGTCACCAAGGAATCGAAGTATCCGACCGACTACAACATGACGAAGGCCGGCAAGAAGGACCCGATGAAGCAGGTCATGCAGTCCTACTTCCCCATGGAGGAGGAGAAGGACCATCGCGTGTACGGCGCCGTCGACGGGGCGGTTCGCGGGAACATGTGGCGTCAGGTGCAGCCACGATGGATGGAGTGGCAGAAGCTCTTCCTGGCCATCATCCCGTTCCCGGAGATCTCCGCCGCGCGGGCCATGCCGCTGTTGACCGAAGCGGTGCCAAACCCGGAGATCCACAACGGTCTCGCGCTGCAGATGATCGACGAGGTCCGTCACTCCACGATCCAGATGAACCTCAAGCGCGAGTACATGAAGAACTACATCGACCCCGCCGGCTTCGACATCACCGAAAAGGCCTTTGGTAAGTGCTACGCGACAACCATCGGCAGACAGTTCGGCGAAGGGTTCATCACCGGCGACGCCTTGACGGCGTGCAACATCTACCTGCAGGTTGTGGCCGAGACGGCCTTCACGAACACCCTGTTCGTAGCGATGCCCTCCGAGGCGGCGGCAAACGGCGACTACCTGCTGCCGACCGTGTTCCTCTCGGTGCAGTCTGACGAGTCGCGGCACATGAACAACGGGTTCGGTACGCTCTTGATGGCGCTCGAACACGAAGATAACGCGGACCTCATCGAGCGCGATTTGATGTACTCGCTGTGGAACCAGCACGCCGTTGTCGATGCGGCCATCGGCGTTATGATCGAGTACGGTACCAAGGACAGGCGCAAGGATCGCGAGAGCTACGCCGAGATGTGGCGGCGCTGGTACTACGACGACTACTATCGTAGCTACCTGGTCCCGCTGGAGAAGTACGGCCTGAAGGTCCCCCACGAAGTCGTCGAGGCGGGTTGGGAGCGGATCAACAGTAAGGGCTACGTCCACAAGGTCGCCCAGTTCTTCGCCACCGGCTGGCCGGTCAACTTCTGGCGCATCGACCCGATGACCGAAGAAGACTTCGAGTGGTTCGAGCACAAGTATCCGGGTTGGTACAACGAGTACGGCAAGTGGTGGGAGCACTACAGCGAAATGTCCGAGCCTAACGGGCACAAGCCCATCGCCTGGGAAGACACCGGCTACGTGTATCCGCACCGCTGCTGGAGCTGCATGGTCCCGTGCCTCATCCGCGAAGACATCGTCATGGACGAGGTCGACGGTCACGTCAGGACCTACTGCTCCGACCTCTGCCACTGGACGGACAAGGTCGCCTTCCAGGAGACCTACAAGGGCCGCGATACACCCGCCATGGGCAAGATGACGGGCCAGCGCGAGTGGGAGACCGTGTACCACGGCTGGGACCTCGCTGACGTCATAAGCGACCTCGGCTTCGTCCGCAACGACGAGAAGACCCTGGTGCCACAGCCCCACGTCCTCTTCGACGATGACAAGATGTGGACCCTGGACGAGGTCCGCGGCATCGAGTTCCAGAGCCCGAACGTTCTGCTCAACCAGATGAACCCGCAGGAGCGCGAAGAGCACATAGCAGAATACAAGAAGGGCTTCGTAATCAAGTAAAGTCTGGTCCAAACCCTGGCCCTGGCCGGTTCGCGCCGGTCGGGATCTTCGTAAGAGCAGCCGGGGGATCCGGCTGCTCTTTCCCATGCAATGAAACGGCATGGTATTGCACTTGACACAGGAAATACCTGTGTTTAGGATTACGTTCGAAAGGGAATCGCAAGGTTTTGGGGCTAAGGGGTTCGAGGAGTCAAACATGGGGAAGAAGCACAAGGTTCACTTTCAGCCGGTAGACATTGAGATCGAGGTGGATGAGGACGAGACGATCCTCGATGGGGCTTTCCGGTATGGCGTAATGTTGATGCATGGGTGCAAGGAGGGGCAGTGCGCGGCGTGCAAGGCGGCGCTCCTGGATGGGGATCTGGACATGGACGGTTTCTCCACCTTCGCGCTCAGCGAGTACGAGGAAGAGGAGGGATTAGTCCTATTGTGCCGCGCGCACGCATATAGCGACTTGGAGATAGAGTTGATCAACTACCACGAGGAGATGCTACAGACGGGCATCCCCATCCAGTTGGTGAATGCCGAGGTCCAGGAGATAGAGTCTCTGACCCACGATATCAAACGCCTCGTACTCAACCTCGTGGACCCGCCGGAGATGAACTTCGCGCCCGGGCAGTACGTCGAGCTTTACATCCCGGGGACCGAGACGCACCGGGCCTACTCCATGGCCAACACCCCTACCAGCGACGAGCGCGCGGAGTTCATTATCAGGGTCTACCCCGGCGGCCGGTTCTCGGGTCTTTTGGACGGTGAGCTCGAAGTCGGGGACGAGATGAAGATGAAGGGACCTTATGGTGTGTTCACGTTGCGCACCAAATCAGAGGGCGACATCATCTTCGTCGGGGGCGGCAGTGGGATGGCCCCGATCTGGTCCCTCATCAACTTCATGGCCGAGAACGGCAGCGAACGTAAGGCCACCTACTACTACGGGGCCAGGACGGCCAAGGACCTATTCTTCCTCGACGAGATGAAGGAGATGGAGGAGCGTTTGCCCGGCTTCAAGTTCGTACCGGCCCTCTCGGAGCCCGACGAGGACGAAGAGTGGGATGGGGAGACGGGGTTGATCACCGACGTAATCGAGCGCCTTGAGGAAGATCTAACCGGAATGGAGGCCTACCTCGCCGGTCCGCCCCCCATGATCGACGCCGCTCTGCCGGTGCTCGAGAGCAAGGGCCTGGATAAAGACGACGCCTACTACGACAAGTTCACCCAGACGTCGGCTACGACAGAAGGAGAAGAGCAAGGGGAAGAGGAAGAAGGGCAGGGAGTGGAAAGCGGGCCAGATTTTCCTGGAAGGGCCGAGTAGGTCCAAGCTACAATCGGGAGCGGAAACCGTGCAAGAGGGAAAGGGGGGTGCCACACTCTGAGGCCTTGGTAGGGCAAGCGACAGCGCAGCAAGGAAAGGGAGTTTCCTAGAGCAGACAGCAGCATAGTGGGGACAGCAGAGGCTAACGGGAAAGGAGAGTGCCTGTGACTCAAGAAGAAAAGGCAATTCAAGAAGAAAAGGCAATTCAAGAAGAAAAGGCAATCACCGAATCAGAGGGAAGAGGCGACAGGAGCATACCGGCCATCAGGCTGACGGACGCTGAAGCAGGTGCGGCCAAGTTCGTGGGCTCCGACAGCCGGAAGTTCAACTACTTCGAGCCGCAAAAGCGCCGCGCCAGCAGGTACGAGGACGTGACCGTCGACGTCCAGCCCGATCCTGACCGGTATCTACTGCAAGGTTGGATCCTCGGCTGGCCAAACGGCGATTTGGGGTTCGACGCCAAGTGGACGAAGATGAAGTCCTCCGACTGGCACAGGTTCCGCGATCCCAATGAGGAATGGGAAAAGACCATATACATCAACAACTCCAACGCCATACGCCAGATCAAGCAGAGCATCGAGGACGCCAAGTCCGAGGACATGTTCGCGAACTGGGATAAGAGTTGGATCGACGTCGTCGCCAAACACGTCAGCGCCTGGTCGCACGTAGACCACGGGCTCGGGATGTACGTCTTTATGCCGGCGCAGCGGCAGGCCATGAGCAACATGCTCAACAACGCCATCGCCGTGAACTGCATGCACAAGCTGCGTACCGCCCAAGACGTCCTGCTCTACAACATGGAGTTGGGCGAGCGGTTCTCCGAAGACGAGTTCGACGAGTCCGTACACAAGGAAGTCTGGATGGAAGATCCCTCCTGGCAGGGCGTGCGGGAGAACGTCGAGCGCCTCATAGCCGCCAAGGACTGGGCCGAGGTCAGCTTCGCCACCAACATCATCTTCGAGCCCCTCGTCGGCGAACTATTCCGCGGCCAGTTCGTGATGCGGTTCGCCCCTCCACACGGAGATTCCCTGACCGGCTCCGTCATCGGCGTAAGCGAGAGGGAGTTCAAAGACCGCGATCTCCGGTGGACCAAAGACCTGTTCACGCTAATGATCGAGGACGAGACCCACGGCGAGGCGAACAAGGAACTCATGCAGGAGTGGCTCGCCAAATGGGTCCCCCTGAGCATCGCGGCTGCGAAGGGTCTCGAACCCATCTGGTCCGAGCCGGACGTGAAGGTGGCGGACTTCGAGGAGTCCTTCGAACGGGTCAAGAGCCGCTTCGAGGGCATCCTCTCAGAGCTTCAACTCAAGGTACCGGAAGAGGTGACCGCGTGAGCGATCAAGGCAAGGAAGAACAGTTCACGAACGACCGTAGCTCGTCGGGCAAGTGCGGGGTGACGATGAGCGCCAGCGTCGAGGGGAACGCTATCGCCGAGCTCTACGGGGAGAGGCCCGGGGTGGAAGTCACCAGTTACCCGGCCATGATCCGCATAGACGCCGAGGATAGGCTCGTGTTCGACATGGAGGAGATCGCCGAGGCCCTCGGCGAGCCGGAGTTCACCACCTACGACTTCGAGATCGAGACCTCCACCCACTACGGGCGAATGGTGCGCCTCGACAACCAGATCCTGCTGTTCGCAAACCCCGAAGACGCCGCCGAATACCTCGGCTTCGAGCCCCCCGAAGGAGATGACGACGAACCACAACTACCTGGCTGAACCGAGGTTCACTCGAAGAAAAACCGGCGGCTCCTTCGGGGGCCGCCAGCCTCTTCAAAACTATGCTAGGAGAGCGCCCGGACGACGCTCCGCGGAGAGGGCAGGCGTCCCACCCCCGCCCACCTCTTGCTGAGGATACCGCCGCCCCTGGCTACGTGAGAGATGACAACCGACGTCGGCTCCCCATCCTCGAAGCTGACCATGAGGTGATACTTACCGTGGCCTCCCACGACAGCGCCGGACGCCTCGTCGTCCGTCCGCACCTCCCACCCGAGGTCGGCGAGCGCCCGCTCTACGTCCTCCCTGCTCTCCCTGTGGGTCTCCCCGTGGGGCGCCATGCGCTTCTCCCTTCGCCGAAGGTTAACTAACCACCACTGCCACGCGCTGGACGCCGTTGACGCCGTAGCCACCCTGGTTCCAGGCCTCGTCGTTGTCGGTCGGCTGCGTCCGCCCGGAGGAGTCGGTGGCGCGAGCGCAGAGCTCGTACTCACCGGGTTCCCGCGCGTCCCACTCGTAGGACCAGCGAACCCAGGCGTAACGCCCTACCGGCTCGCCGAGGGCGGCGTCAGCCCACGTATGCCCGCCGTCCGCGCTAAACTCGACCCGCTCCACGGGACCCCATCCCGACCAGGCGCGGCCCTCCACGAGCGTACGTCCCGCCGGTACGTGCCGCATGCGGGAGAAGTAGTCGGGGATTCCCGGCGGCGCCATCAACGCGTGTGGTTTCTTGCGGGTCACCGGCGTGCCGGGGTCTTCCTCCGACTGCTGGTAGTGGTATAGGAGAGCTTGCTGGACGCCCTCGAATGGTTCGCTGACCGCCTTGATCTCCTTGAGCCACTTCACCGACGCCATCCCGTACCATTCCGGCACGACCAACCGGAGCGGGGAACCATGCCGGGGCGGCAGCGGCCGGCCGTTCATCCCGTAGGCGAGGATCACCTCTTCGCGCAGCGCATCCTCCAGCGACAAACTCCGCTCGTAGTCGTGCTCAACGCCCTAGTCGATGCCCCGGTCGTGGCCGGTGAACAGTATCTCGACGGCGTCGTCGAGCAGACCGGCCTCCTCGAGGATGGGGCGCAACGGCGTCCCCGTCCACTCCGAGCACCCAATGGCCTCGTCCTGCCACGGCGCCGATACCGGCCGCGGAGAGAGGTGCGCCCGCCCCGCCCCGGCGCACTCCATCATCACCGGCATCGTGACCGCCGGACGCGCCTTCAACTCGTCCAGGGTTAGGCTCAGTGGCGCGCGGACGCGGCCACCGACCGCAAGCTCGTAGGTCTCCGGGTCCACAAAAGGGATGTCGAAGTGGACGAGGAGGTAGTGCATCTCGATCGGGGTGATGTCGTAACGGAGCCCCTCCAGAGGCATCCCCGGATTCCTGAGAGCGAGCCCCACCTCTTCCCTGGTGAACTCCCGGCTCGTCGTTGCCTTTGCCATCCGCGTCGTCTTTCCCTCACCGATGAGAGCGGGATGCTATCTTCTTCCCGAATTTGAGTATACGAAGCCGAGTACAAAGCGGGCCGACGGACTACCTACACGACCGAAGCAATGCCTACTACTACCAGGCTCGCCAGCGGGTCCGCGTGTTCCGGATGTCGCACTCTGGGGCTCTTACGCCGGGTTGGGTCTCTCCAGCCGCTCCTTCAGGTCCCGCTCCTTGAGTTCCATGAGTCCTTCTTTGAACTCCTCTGAGGAGTTCGACTGCTCGAAGAGCCGGCCAACGTCCTCCACGTCCTTGCGGTTGGTGAGCATGTACTCCCAGCCGTCTTTGATATGCAACTCCTCGAAGGAACAGACCGACAGCACCATGATGTGCCAGGGGTCTTCGATCCCGCACTCCTGCCGCAGAAGGCTGTACAACCGGCCCGCGCTGAGGGTCCGCTTCCCGAACTCCTTGGGGGAGGGGCTACCATCGAAGTCGTCAAACACCTCCAACTCCTTTCACCACGTTCGCCACGGAGAAGCGGCTCTCGTGAGCCGTACTCTTCCTCGTTGCACGGATTATGACTTGAGAAGTCGAGAACAACAGCATTTTCGCACAATATCGGAAAAAAGCGGCCGACGTTGCCCCAAGAGCTGATCTCCTGTACCGTAAGGTGCTAAGGGGTACGGCGTTCATCTGCGCGTTGCAGGGAAAGGAGACAGCTAAAGGCACTAAAGATCACTCAGGCACGCAGATGCCAGGAGCAGCGCAATTCCTACTCGAATGCGACTATGACTTCAGGGACACTGATTTAAAGAAGGCTGCGACCGGGCCAGGTCCCGAATCCACATAGGTTAAGGAGGAGACATCTTGTACGAGAAAGACGGCGAGAAGTATTTCGTGGTGGATGAACACATCCACTTCTGGGACGCGAGTCCTGAGAACACGACGAACAAGTACGGCGAAGGCTTTATCAAGTGCTTCTACGATTACCACGCGAACTTGAGCCCCGACGAGTACACCTGGACCTTCGAGAAGTACCGCAAGTACTCCGAAGAGGATCTCATGCACGACCTCTTCGAGGTGGGACACGTGGACAAGGCGATCCTCCAGTCCACCTACCTCACGGACTTCTACGATAACGGGTTCAACACTATCGAGCGCAACCACCCGCTCGTGGAGAAATACCCGGACAAGTTCCTCTCCAACTTCGGCTTCGATCCCCGCAACGAGGAGAAGGGCCTGGAGATGTTGGAGCGCGACCATGAGAAGTACGGCTCCAAGGGCGTCAAGCTCTACACCGCCGAGTGGAAGGGCGAGTCCCACGGCTGGAAGCTGGACGACCCCTGGTCGCTCAAGCATCTGGAGAAGTGCGAGGAGCTTGGGATAAAGAACATCCACATCCATAAAGGGCCGACGATCTGGCCCTTGAACCGCGACGCCTTTGACGTGGCGGACGTGGACCGGACCGCGACACTGTTCCCGGACCTCAACTTCGTCGTCGAGCACGTGGGGCTTCCACGCCTTGAGGATTTCTGCTGGATCGGGACGCAGGAGCCAAACGTGTACGGCGGGCTTGCGGTGGCGATGCCGTTCATTCACGCAAAGCCCAGGTACTTCGCCCAGATCATCGGGGAGCTTCTGTACTGGATCGGCGAGGACCGGATCCTGTTCGCCAGCGACTACGCGCTCTGGCAGCCGGGATGGCTGGTGGAGAAATTCGTGGACTTCCAGTATCCAGAGGACGCAGAGTACGACGACTACGCCGAGATCACACCGGACATCAAGCGCAAGATCCTCGGCCTCAACGCCGCGGCGCTCTACGACATCGAGGTCCCGGAAGAGTTGCAGCTCGCCACCGCCGGCAGCGCCACCGGTCAGATCGCCGCCGAGCCGGCCAATCCGGCCTGATGCCGACCCGCGAAGCGGTTCTGGACGCCCTCTCGGGCGTCCGGGACCCCGAGCTTGACGAGCCGATCACCGACCTGGACTTCATCTCCGAACTGGAGATCGAAGACGGCGCCGTCTTCGCGCGCCTGCGCCTGCCGACCTACTTCTGCGCCCCGAACTTCGCCTACCTGATGGTCGCGGACGCGAAAGCGGCGCTGTTGTCGGTACCAGGCATCGAGCAGGCGCGGGTGGTGCTCAACGACCACTACGCCTCAGATGAGATCAACGGCGGCGTCAACCACCAGCGCGGCTTCGACGGCGCATTCCCCGGTGAGACGGAGGGGCCGGACCTGGAGGAGTTGCGAACCATCTTCCGCCGCAAGTCCTTCGTCAGCCGTCAGGAGCAACTCTGCAGGAAACTGCTCTCGAACGGCCTCACCCCGGTTGATCTCTCCGGCATGACTCTGGGCGAAGCGCCACCATCGCGGGACTTCGAGACCTATCTGGAGCGGCGGGCGGAGCTTGGTCTGGATATCGGGCCGGACGCGCCGCTCATCGTGGACCCGGACGGCAATGTGGTCCCTGAAGAAGCGGTAGTCCAGCACCTGCGGTTCGCCCGGACGGTCCGGGTAAGCATCGAGGGCAACGCGAGCCTGTGCCGGGGGTTGCTCGCCACCCGTTATGGAATACAGGACAAGAAGGAGGCAACAGCATGAAGGCAGCCAGGCTGCACGAGTACGACGCAAGCATCCCATCGGAGAGCTTGAAGCTAGAGGAGATCGAGGAGCCGAAGGCAGAAGGACCCTTTGACGTCATCGTCAAGATCGGAGCGGCGGGCCTGTGCCGCACCGACATACACATCATCGAGGGGCAATGGGCGCCCATCCAGGACGCCGACGGGAACCTCTTACCATACGTGCTGGGACATGAGAACTGCGGCTGGGTCGAGGAGGTCGGCTCGGCGGTCACCAACGTGGCGGTCGGCGACACTGTGATCCTGCATCCCCTGATCACCTGCGGGCTGTGCCGCTACTGCCGCGCGGGACGCGACATGCAGTGCGAGAACGGCGCGTTCCCCGGCATCTCTCAAGACGGCGGCTTCGCCCAGCTCCTGAAGACCAGCGCCCGAGCGTGCGTAAAGCTCGACCCGATCCTTCAACCCAAAGACATCGCGGCGCTCGCCGACGCGGGCCTGACGGCCCATCACGCCGTCAGAAAGTCCGTGCCGGAGCTCTATGCGGGTACTAACGCCGTAGTCATCGGTGCCGGGGGACTCGGACACATCGGCATTCAATGCCTTAAAGCGATGACGCCCGCGAACGTAATCGTCGTCGACCCGAACGAAGAGGCCCTCGCGCTCGCGAAGGAGTGGGGCGCGGACGAGACCGTGAAGGTCGAAGACGGCTACGTGGACACCGTGATCGAGATGACGGGCGGCGGCGCGGAGGTCGTCTTCGACTACGTGGGCGAGCGGGGCGCCGAGGATGACGCCTGGGATATGACCCGTCCCGCCGGCTCGCACTACATCATCGGCTACGGTGGCACCATCAACGTCCCGACGATAGACATGATCTCCACCGAGCGCAGCGTCATCGGCAACCTCGTCGGCACCTACAACGACCTGGCCGAGTTGATGAACCTGACGGCGCGCGGCCTGGTCACGCTTCACACCTCGACCTACCCGCTGGACGCCGTTAACGACGCCATACAGGACCTCAACTCCGGCAACCTCCGCGGACGCGGCATCCTTATCCCTGAAGGAGCTTAACTCCCGGAACGCAATACGGTCTCGCGTAATTACGAAGGCCCGAGCGTAAAGCTCGGGCCTTCGTTCTCGCTATCCGCTCCAATACTCGGAGAGCGAGGGTATTCCAGGCACGCCCTTTGCTTCTCTAACGGCTTGCAATATAGCCTCTTGCATAACACGCGCCCCCCACGCTCCCACTACATCGGGAGCGGCGGATAGCTCGCCGACGGAGGCGGCGAACACCACGTCGCCGTCCACGGTCGTGTGAACGGGATAGACGGCGCGGGCCAGCCCGTCGTGGGCCATCTGGGCGACTTTATTGACCTGTGGCTTAGATAGCTGGGCGTTGGTGGCGACAATTCCGAGGGTCGTATTCTCTCCCCACCGCATCCGGGCGGCGGCTTCCGGCAGCAGCTCCACGGTGTCTCCCAGCGTGCCGTCGTCCTGCCTGGGACCGGCCAATATCTTGCCGGATGAAGCGTCCCGCACGTCTCCGAAGGCGTTGACGGCGGCGAGCGCCGCTACGACGAGACCGCCATCTAGCTGGATGGAGGCGCTGCCCACGCCGCCTTTCATCGCATGCTCCATGCCCAGGACCTTGCCTACGGTCGCTCCTGTACCGGCTCCCACGCTGCCCTGGGCGAAGTCCCCGCTCACGGCTGAAGCGGCGGCCTGATAGCCCATGTCGGCATCGGGGCGAGCGTCGGGAGAGCCGGAGACCAGATCGAAGAGGACAGCGGCGGAGACCAGCGGTATCGTGGCGACCCCTATGTCGAGGCCGATGCCATTCTCTTCGAGAAACCGTACCACGCCATCCGCGGCGGCGAGCCCGAAAGCGCTGCCGCCTGTCAGGAGAAGGGCGTGCGTGGCGCGAACCACGCCTATGGGTCCGAGGCGATCCGTCTCGCGCGTGCCGGGCGAAGAGCCCCGCACGTCCACGCCCACTATAGCGGGCCTATCAAATATAACGGCCGTGCAGCCGGTCAATCCCACGGGGTCGCTGGCATGTCCCACCAGGACGCCAGGCACATCGCACAGGTTATCTAACACCCGGAGTCTCCGGCCTAGGAGTCCGGCTCTTGAGGAGGTTCGCTTTTAGCCCAGTCATCCGGGTCGGCGGGCATGATGCCGGGGTTGTCGCGCGCGAGACGACCGAGCGGGATGAGTTCCTGATCGCTACGCTTGGGTCCGAACTTCACGAAGACCGAGTCCTTGACCATGGAATAATCGACGACTTTGCCCTCCCGCTCATCGAGCTTCACGGTCGAATTCTTGAACGGCGCGCGTTCCTTGAACTCTTTATAGCTGTCGTGCTCGTAGCGCATGCAGCACTTCACCTCGCCGCAGCAGCCCATGATCTTCTCGTTTGGTGTAACACCTTGTTGTTTGGCGAGCCGCACGTTGACCGGCCCTATGCTCCGCGCACCGCTCCACGTAGCGCAGCACAATGGCAACCCGCACGTATCGCATCCGCCCGAATCACCAGAACGTTCGATAAAGGTGAAGCTGCGTAGTTCGATCCTGGTGCCGTAGGCGCGTTCGAGTCCTTCCCTCACGGGAATCAGGTCGAGGTTTTTCTGCTCGGTCTGGTATTTGACTTCGATGTACGAACCATCCAGGGAGACATCGCACCCGATGAACTCGACCTCTCCAATTCGGTGGTCCCGGGCGAGCTTCCAGGCTTCTTTCCGGATCTCGCGTCCAAGCTCCCGGTGGGCGTCGCCTTCCCGCTCATCTTCCTCCGTCACCACCCTAAGCAGTTCGTAAGGTTCGGCATACGCCTCACGACGCCGGGGCGTCAGGGCGACGCAGCCTATAAATTCTCCCACCTCCGTATCCACGACGACCTTATATCCAACACGAAGGTCCAGATCCCGAGCGTAACAAAGTTTGGGCACGCTCCATCCGGGAATGCGAATGTCTACTAGCCGCGGGAGTGTTCGAGTATTCTCCGCCGTATCTGTAATAACGCCACCTCCAGGATCGCCTCTGGAGACACATTATACGCAAGGGCGGTGCTTGCTTCTCCAACCTGCGTCGCGGCCCCGGCCCAGTCAACGCCTGGCCATTCCTCGACGTAACGTCGTATCTCCGGTATCCGGTCCACGTTCGCCGCCAATTCGTCCGCCCCCGCCTGTACGACAGCCGCGTCCCGGTACGCGAGCGCCAGGAGATCCAGAGCCTCCCGCACCGCGCTGTCCCGAGCCGCCCGCCCCGCACGCTTCGCGCCTTCCTTCGCCCGCCGGCCCGGCTCGTCGAACTGTTCGAAAAACGCCGCCTCCCGCGCCGCGCCGACCGCCTCCGCGCGGCCCACGATCCCGGCGGCCATCTCGTGGCGCTTCTCGAAGTCAGCCGACAAAGAGAACCCCGCCTGAAAAACAGCCTCTCGCAGCTCCTTCATCTCCGGCTCCTCCGCGTACCGGATCGAGAGCCCCACGCTCCCTCGCCCCAGAGCTGCCGCAAGCTCAGGCGCTTCCGCACCCCGCTCTCTCAAAAATCCCGCGACCTCGCTGGTAGGCGCCGGACTGAACCGCACCGTCCGGGCGCGCGAGACTATCGTGGGCAATACGCTCTCGCGCGAGCCCGCGAGCAGGATGAACACCGTCTCCCCCTCCGGCTCCTCCAACGTCTTCAAGAGAGCGTTGGCCGCCTGCACGTTCAGTGTGTCCGCGTCCAGGATAAAGACCCGCCGCGCCCCTTCGAAGGGCCGGCTCGCCGCCTGCCGCATGACCTCCCGCGCCTGGCCGATGGTCGTGAACACCCCCTCCGGGCGGATCTCCAGTAGATCCGGATGCAGTCCCCGTAACGCGCGATCCTCCGCCGCCTCATCTCCCCCCGAGACCAGACTGGCCCCGAAACGCCGGGCAACAGTCCTTTTACCGACTCCAACCGGCCCGTGAAACAGGTAGGTGTGGGCGGCATCGCCCGTTTCGAGACTCTTCTCTAACAATCGTAGGGAGATCTCGTTGCCCAGTATTCCGTCAAAAGTTCCCATATCTCGGATGAGTATAGCCCTACCGCCCTACCGCTCGAACACTCGACGCACTGTCTCCGCCAGATCCTCTGGAGCGCACGACGCATCCAGGACCTCTATCCGCTCCGGCTCGCGACGGACGATCTCCTCGAACCCTTCCTCGACCCGCCGCATGAACTCCGCGCCGACGGATTCGATCCTATCCAGCGGCGCCGCAAGTTCCCTGGCCCGCCACTCCCTTTCTTCCGCTCCGAGGCTCAGATAAAAAGTCTTATCCGGTACGACGGTCCCGACCGCGTAAGCGTTCAGATTTCGCACCGCCTCCACGCCGAGTCCCCTGCCGCGCCCCTGATACGCGATGCTCGAATCCAGATAGCGCTCGCAAAGGACGTTCTCTCCCCGCTCCAGGCGCGGCAGGATCTCGCGCCGCGCGTGATCCGCGCGCGCAGCCGCGTATAGATAAGCCTCGGTCCAGGGGTCCATGTCTAGCGTGGGATCCAGCAACACCGCCCGGATACGCTCCGCCGCCGGAGTGCCACCGGGCTCGCGGGTGAAGTGAGTCGGTGGCCCAGCATCTTCGAGAAGCGGCTTGAGGTAGCGCACCAGGGTGGACTTACCCGAGAAATCCAGCCCCTCGATAGTTATAAAGATACCCCGAGGCGAGGCAGGCCTCTCTCTAGGCCGCGGCGCGGCGGAGGGCGTGCCGCTCGGCGGCGGAGACGTGCGCCTCGAAGAGGTTGCGATGCTCGGAGCCAGCGTCACGCATGGCTTCCGCGTGCCACTGCACCCCCATGAGCCACCGCTCCGAGAAGTCGCGGGACTCGACCGCCTCGATCACCCCGTCCGAGGAGCGGGCAGAGACCATCAAGCTACCCGCGAGGTCTTTGATCCCCTGATGATGATACGAGTTGACATTGACGGCGTCCCTCTCCATGATCTCGCCGACCCAGGAGTTGCGCTTTACCTCGATCTCATGCGTCGGCTGCCACTTGGGCGTAGCCTGGCGATGCTTGAGAATGTCTCTTCCAAGCTGCGAGGGAAGGTCCTGATAGAGCGTCCCGCCGAGACCGACGTTGAGCAACTGCAACCCCCGGCAAATCCCGAAGATCGGGATTCCACGCCGCAGCGCCTCGTCGAGCAACGCCATCTCGAAAGCGTCCCGCTCCGGAAGAGTCACACTGAGTTCCGGGATCGGATCCTCACCGTAATAACTCGGGTCCAGGTCGCTCCCCCCACTGAGCAGCAGCCCGTCCAGACTCCCAATAACGGCCTCCGCCGCCCGCCGCTCACCAACCGCCGGCAACACTACCGGCGCCCCTCCAGCATTCGCCACACCCTCCACGTAGTCCAGGTCCGCCCTAACGTACCGGCCCAGAGGCCGCTCGGCGACGGAGTCTACGTCGTCCTTCAAGGTTGCGGTTATGCCGATTATTGGGGTCAAGCTATATCATCCTTCAACAAAAACTTCATCAAACTTAATTATAGTGTCGCAGAATAACATACGATTGCCGCGATAGTCCAGATCAGGAGGTATCCGAAAATACGGGCGCTGTTCGATATGCGGGGCGAAGTTGGATCTTCGAGGAGGTCGAGATCCAAGCGTTCCTCTAGGTGGTGGACTTCTCCAATTGCTGCGCGCTCTCTTTCGATGACCGCTCACCCCCATCTGAGTCAGCGCCGTTGGCGGCTTCTTTTTTCTCTTGCTTCTTCGGGCATTCCATGTTGATGCAGGTTATCCAGGGACGCTTGCCTCCAAGCACCTTTATCTCCGGGGACCCGCAGGCGTCGCACTGCGTACCGAGCGGTATGATATCTCCCCTCTGAGGCAGCGGATAGGTCACCGTGCAATCCGGGTATCCTGAGCAGCCCACGAAACGCTTGCGGCTCTTGCGGCTGCGGCGGATGATGAGGTCGTGTCCACTTACCGGACACTTCCCAAGTGTCTCGTCCACCCGGATGCCGCTCCAGACGATGTCCGCGAACTGCTCCTCGGAATTCTCCAGGTGCTCGTATACCCGGCGCAGGATGTCGCGCGACTCGTCGACCACGGAGTCCTTACTGATCTTGCCCTCCGAGATGGCGTCCATGCTCTTCTCAAGCTCCGCCGTCATCTCGTGCGAGGCTATCTCCGAGGCGAAGTCCTTGAGCGCCCGCGCAACTCCCACGCCCTTCTCCGTCGGCACGAGCGGGTCGTCGTGGACGTAGCCTCGGTCATAAAGGTTCTGGATAATATTCGGGCGCGTCGCCTTGGTCCCGAGTCCCAGATCCTCCATGACGGTGAGGAGCCGTCCCGCACCGTAACGGCCTGGTGGCTGCGTCTCTTTGGAGAGGATCTCCGCGCTGACCACATCGACTACATCGCCCTCGTTGAGGTTCGGGATCTCCTCGTCGGCACGGCGGCTGTAAGGGTAGACGCCGAGCCAGCCTTCTTCCGTCACAACCGTACCACCCGTAACGAGCGGCTCGCCGCCGGAATCGAAGCGCAGCGTCGTGCGCAGCGTCTTCGCTGGGCCGGAGAGTGTCGCCAGGAAACGCCGGACGACGAGTTGGTAGATCTTCCACTGGTCGTCGCGCAGGGCTTTCTTCGAGGCATATCCGGTCGGGTAGATCGGCGGATGGTCCGTCGTCTCTTTCTTACCGCGGGTAGGCGAGAGCTTCTCACCCTGAAGCAATTTCTCCGCGTATTGTCCTGCCCCCTCGACACGCTTGAGGTAGCCGAGCACCTCGCGCAGGTCCAGCGAGCGCGGATAGACGGTATTGTCCGTCCGGGGATAGGAGATGTACCCGTCGGTATAGAGGTCCTCCGCCAGACGCGCGGCACGGGATGGGTTGATCCCGAGGTTCGCCGCCGCCGTCAGGAAGCCCGTCGTGTTGAACGGCGTCGGGGGCTGCCGGCTCGCTGACTTCTGCTTGACCTCCGTGACCGTGGCGGTCTCCGTCAGGTTTTCGTAAGCCTTCCGGACGGTCTCTTCTTCCTTGAAGCGGTCCGTGGCGTGACGGACGGTGAACGGCTCGCCGTTCTTCAGGTTCGCTTCGAGCTCCCAGTAGGGCTCGGGGATGAAAGCACGCCGTTCCAACTCGCGTTCAGTGATCAGGACGAGCGTCGGGGACTGGACGCGCCCGACGGAGAGGAACGCGCTCCCGTAGCGCTTGGTGGCGCGTGAGACCCAGCGAGTCAGGGTGGCGCCCCAGATCAGGTCTATATCTTGACGCGCCTCGCCCGCCGCCGCGAGGTCGCGGGAGACCTCGTCCAATTCGTTGAAGGCGCGGGTGATCTCACCCTGTGTAAGCGCCGAGAATCGGGACCGCTCGACGTGGTCCACCAGCTTCGGGTTCGCCTCGAAGGCGAGAGACAGGGCCTCGACCCCGATCAACTCCCCCTCGCGGTCGTAGTCCGTGGCGATGACGACCTTATCCGCCTTCTTCGACAGCGCCTTTACCGCCTCCGCGACGCCCTTCACGGAGACGGACTTCAGGATCTCCGCGTCTATGAGCGCCGAGGGCTCCACCTTCTGCCAGTTCGAGTACTCCTCGGGATACTCGGGGTTCAGCACGTGTCCCTTGAGACCCACGGAGACGCACTCCTCGCCCTTCCACGTAAAAGTGTGGTGCGGCACGGAGCGGTGCTTGCCGTTCTTCACCGGACCTTCGGCTAGGAACTGGGATATTTTCTTGGCCGTGTTTGCTTTCTCAGAGATTATTAGTCGCATATTGATCCTGGTTATAACACAATGCCCTATCTTGTTGCAGCTTACGCAAGCAGTGGCGTTTCTGGATCAACGCAGCACTATCTCTCGGGTTTCGAGACGACGACCGTGGGCTTTGTCTCCGGCTCCTCGGCCTTCATGTCCCCGATAAGAGCGCGGACGATGACCAGGCCGATCACGCCGATGAGCGTGGCGAACCAGAGGGTTGCGAGACGGATCAAGATAGTCAGGGCCACGGCGAACCCGCGTGGTAAGTCCCCCAGAGCCACGAACATCCCGGTAAGCCCCGCCTCCGCCGCTCCGATGCCGCCGGGGAGCATACTGCCGACCCCGACCAGCGAGCTTACCGCGAAGATGAACACCACCATGAGAAACGGCAGGTCTGCCCCCATCCCGACCGTGCAGAGGTAAACTGCCGTGCATTCGAGTCCCCACGAGAGGAACGAGATGATGGTGCCAACGAGAAGCGCACGAGATGACAGCAGTTCGTTAGAAGCACCGTGGAAGTCCTCTATATGTGGGGCGAGGCGGTTAAGTAGCGGCAACTTCGAGAGGATTTTCTCAGCCAATAGTGAGAGCCGCCGCGAGCGCAGGACGGCGATGCCGGTGACCGTAACAGCCAGGAACAACGCCAGCACGCTGAACCCGAAGCTGAAGGCCAGAGCGCCCAACATTCCCCACGCCACCATCCCGGTGCCGTCCGTGGCGCGCTCGGCGACGACCGTGGGAGCGGTCCGGGCTATGGGGGCGCCGGAGACCTGGCGGACGAAGACGCTTTTGAGCACTTCGCCAAGTTTGCCCGGAGAGATCGCCATGGAGAGTCCCGAGGCGAAAATTGCGGCATTGATGCCGGTCGGCACGGAGACTTTGAGGACTCTCAGGTAGTAGGCCCAGCGCAGGAACCGGCCTGCGTAGGAGAGGGCTACAAGGCCAAGGATTACCGGCGTTAGCGACCAACGGAAGCTATCCAAAGCGGCCTGGAGGTCATCGAGACCTGAGAAGACGGCGAGGACGACGTATACGATAATGCCCAGACCGAGAGCTAGGATCAGGTTTCTCTTCAACCGTTCCATCGGGCTAGAGGATGTAGATGACCGTCATCACCACGGCGAGCCAGAGTACGAGTGTGATCTGTAGCGGCCTGTCTCTTAGAAGCAGGGTATCCGGGTTGCCACCGCCATCGCGGTGGACCAGCAGCATGTAGCGGAAGACACCGTAGATCACGAACGGAATGCTAGACATCATGAAGACGTTCTTGTAGACGGTGAAGGTGTAGAGAGTATAGGCGATGATAGTCGCGGAGATCATGATGTTCATAAGCTCATCGAGCATTGGCACCGAGTAGTCCTTGAGATTTCTGCGGTAGATCTGGGCCCCCTCCCCCAGGGACGCGAGCTCGTGGCGGCGCTTCGAGAAGCCGAGAAAGAGCGTAAGAAGCCCGGTACACACTATGAGCCAGGGAGATATAGGGCTGCCCACGGCCGCGACACCCGCGAGCGACCGGATCACGAACCCCGAAGAGATGCTCATTACGTCCAGAATCACCTGATGCTTAAGCACCGTCGTGTAAATAGCCTGCAACACGATATAGGCGACCCCCGCGAGTCCCACCCCGAAATGCACCCAAAACCCGAGAGCCAGCCCCACAGCGGCCAGCACGGCGGCGAAGATAAGCGCGGAACGTTTAGAGACATCTCCGCTCGCCACCGGCCGGAGCCTCTTCAAGGGATGCTTGCGGTCTTCCTCGATGTCCAGCACGTCGTTCGCCGCGTAGGTGGCGCTCGAAAGCAGACAGAAAGCAACGAAGGCCAGCAAAGCCGACATCAAGGAGGATAGCTGAAGCGCCTCCTCCGAGAACACGACCCCGGCCAGCACGAACCCGTTCTTGGTCCACTGCTTGGGCCGGGAGAGCCGGAGGAAAGTACCCGCGAATCCCATGGATCTTCCTGCTTCCACGAGAATCGTTTCTACCACAAACCGCCAGCAAAATCTTTAATGTACGATAATTGGTGGGGCGCTTCACGGATTTATTCCAGCGCCGTTGCTAAAACATATCCATAAAACTGCAGGAGAGATTGGATCCAATGAAAAGCCTTACGCGAGAGTCGTCATGAGCGCATCTAGCCCCGGACGCCCGTTCCTGGCGGAGTGGTTCTGGCTAGCCCGGCCTTTCAGCTTGACCGCCGCCGCCGTGCCGGTTTTGTTCGGAACGGCGCTGGCCCTGAAGGACGGCGCTTTCTCGTTAGGTCCGTTCCTGGCGATGCTCCTCGGGAGCCTGCTGATACAGGCCGCGACCAACATGTTCAACGAGTTCTACGACGAAAAACGCGGCCTAGACACGGCTGCCGCTGTCGGCATCGCCGGGTCCATAGTGCAGGGCCGTCTCAAGGCGCGGTCCGTCCTCATCGGCGCTCTCCTCTGCTACACGCTCGCGCTCTTCTGCGGCATCTATCTAATAGTAGTTGGCGGCTGGCCGATACTGATCCTCGGCTGTCTCTCGGCCCTTGGCGGCTACCTCTATTCGGCCGGTCCGCGTCCCATAGCCTACACGGCAGCCAGCGAGGCGACGGTCTTCCTCTTCATGGGGGTGCTCATCGTGGTCATCGCCTACGCGGTGCAGGCTGGAGGGTTTCCGCTGTACGTGCCGCTGGCCGCGTTGCCGATCGGAGGCCCGGTCGCGGCGATATTGCTCGCCAACAACATCCGGGACATGGAGGGTGACCGCAAGGGTGGGCGGCGGACACTGCCCATAGTCTTCGGGCGCTCGGGCGGCATCTTTATCTACCGGATGCTGCTTCTCGAAGCATACGTCTCGGTCGCGGCTCTGATCTCCTTCGGCATTGTTCCGGTGGCTTGCGGACTGGTCGTGCTGAGTGTTCCGCTAACTATCCGTCTCTGGCGTGGGATCTCCTCGACGACCGTCCCGGCTCGGTTGGACCCCGTGGTCAAACGGACGGCGGGGCTGCATCTGGTGTTCGGTCTGTTGTACACGGTGGGGATTCTGGTGGGGTGGTTGATCTAAGACCCCAAGGACCCGGATGAACGACCCGGTGAGGGCGAGCTACCTCGTCTCTGGAGTGCCGCGCGAAAAGATCTTCTCTGCCCTCCTGGACGTACAGCGCTTCACGGAATGGTCTCACGGTCTACGCCAGCTACGCCTGCTGCACGGCGCCACGGAGATGAGTCCGGGCGTCGGAATGGAATTCGTCCTCAGCGCGGCTGGTCTCACTCATTCGGTAGAAAGCGTCGTCACGGTGGTCGAAACTCCGCACCGCATAGAGTGGCGATACACGTCGGGAGCCGTGGGAAGCGGAGGCTGGACTCTCGAAGAAGCCGGACCAGACACCGTGCGGATGACGCTCTACACAGATTACGAGGTCGAGCCCCCGTGGCTAAACAGGATCTCACACAAACCGTTCTTCCGAAGGATCGCCGAAGACCTGCTCCGGCGTTCGATGCGCCGCTTCGTCCAGCGCCTCAAGGAACCATAAAAGACCTGGCTTAGAGCGTCGGCATCCGTTACTATCGCGCCATACTCAACCACGCGAAACGGAGGTCTACCGTTGGCTACAATTTTCACGCGCATCATCGAGGGTGAGCTTCCGGCCCACTTCGTCTGGAGAGACGAGCGGTGCGTCGCCTTTTTGTCCATAAACCCGCTCAGGGCCGGACACACTCTCGTAGTCCCGAGAGAAGAAGTGGACCACTGGCTGGACCTCGACCCGGCCCTGACAACGCACCTCATGGAAGTCTCAAGGTCCATCGGGAAAGCCATACAGCAAGCCTACAAGCCGGAGAAAGTAGGCTTTATCCTGGCCGGTCTGGAAGTCCCCCACCTCCACATCCATCTGACACCGATAGACAGCCTCGACGACATCAACTTCGATAACGTGGATAAAGACCCCGATCAAGAAGATCTAGCGGACGCTGCGCGGAAGCTCCGGGAAGAACTCACGAACCTCGGCTTCGAGAACGCCGCCAGCTAGAGCGAGTCGCGCGGGCTAGAGGTCCCGCTCTATATCGTCGTCCTCGTCATCGTCATCCGGACCAAACTCGTGTACCTCCACGTCGGAGACCGGGTTCACGCGGCTAACGACGATGACGCTGATCTCGTACATGACGAACAACGGCACGGCCATGAGCATCATGGTAAATACGTCCGGGGTCGGGGTGAGGACGGCGGCTAGAACGGCGTTTGCGACGATGGCGTGCCGCCGATACTTCCTCAAGAACCGCGCATCCACGAGTTCCATCTTGGCCGCCACGTACATCGCCGCCGGAAATTCGAAGACTATCCCGAAAGCCAGCAGAAACCTGGAAACGAACGACAGGTAATTTGCCGAGGTAATAATCTGGCCGTAACGATCTCCACCCCAGTTGAGAAGAAGTTTCATGCTCACCGGCAAGACCGCGAAGTACCCGAAAGCCACGCCCGCGAGGAACAGCGCGGAGGTTAGACCGATCAAGAAGTAAGTCTGTGTACGGCCCATATCTCCAACAGCGGGCGCAACGAACGCCCAGAGCTGGTAGAGGAGTACGGGAATAGTAACCAGGAAGGCGGCATAGAGTGCCAGCTTCAGGTCATTTAAGAACGGCTCGGCCACGGATGTTACCTTGAGTTGGCCGTGCAGCGTGGGTCCGCCGGGCGCGACAAGTGCGTCAAAGATCTGTATTCTGAAGAACCACGCTACGATGGCCGCCACGACGAACGCGACCCCGACCTTGATTATCCTGGAGCGCAACTCGTCCAGGTGCTCGATCAAGGTCATCTGCGCCTCGCTAAGCGAACCGCGGCGCGATCTAGTAGGTAATCTTAGCCGACTTGCCATTTAGCTTTTTAGGAACCTGAAAGGCGGACTAATGCTGCTTCTGTTCGGCCTTGTCGGCCTCGACGGAAGCGTCTTCCTTGAGACGGGAGTCCTTCGTCTCGCCGTTCTTGCTCTCGGCGGCGCTCAACTCCTCTTCCTTTTTCTTCTCGTCAGTCTTCTCGACTTCGGGCTCGTCGCGAGTACCCTTCTTGAACTCGCGGACGCCGCTGCCGAGTCCCTTTGCGAGCTCCGGGATGCGCTTCGCGCCGAAGAGCAGCAAAATTATCACCAGAACAACGATTAACTCAGTACCACCAGGTATTGGCATCCTTCTTCTCCTAACGAGTCATCTGCAAGACCTGCTGCACATTATACGACCTAACCGGCCCGCGCGGATCACGAGCCGGAAATTTTATTGAGTAGCTCCAGTCGTCTCCCCACCTTTGAGCAGAGCCGAGATGCGATCTTTAACCGCTTTAGCATACTGACCGTTGGGTTCGAGGTCCAGGTAACCGTTCCAGTACTTTATGGCCTGGCTTGGCTCCCCGGCCTGATCGTAGGACTGTCCCGCCAGGTAGTAGGCGTCGGCGTTCTTCGGATCTTTCCGCGTGGCCTCCGCCAACGTGTCCCCAGATTTCTTGTAAAGGTCTTTCTGTTTATCCTGCGGCGCGGACTGGGCCTGCTGGCCGTAGACCTGGCCCAAGAACAGCGGTATCTCGGCGTCCTTCGGCGCGTCTTTGCGGCCTTTCTCCAGGACGCTTGCGGCATCGTCCAGGCGGTTCTGCTGGATGTAGCGCGCCGCGAGCGTCTTGATCGCCTCGGCGTCCTTCGGGTTCTCCTTCACCTGCTTCTCGGCGCTTTTGATCTCTTCTTGCGGGCTGATGGTCTGGCCGTCCTGCTGCTGATTGTTGTTGTTGCCCGAGATCAAATCGAAAATGTTGTAGTTGAGGCCGCTGCTTCCCACGCCGGCGAAGATAAACGAGAGCAAGAACACCACGGCGAGAAAGATCGAGACGAACTTCACCCAGAAACCTAGCTTGTCGCGATTCATCATCATGGCGGGTTAGTTCCTCCGGGTCTTGGACTAGGCCCGATTGTATATCAGCTTGCCGCCCACGACAGTCGCCGCGACTCCGCCACCCGCCGCCGCTTCGAGTACCTCTAGCTCCGGGTCCCGCCCGCCTGGCGTTACTTCGACCACGGCGATGTCCGCCCACTTCCCGGCCTCTAAACTCCCGGTCTCACCCTCGATGCCTAGCGCCCGAGCACCCTCCAGCGTCGCGAGACGCAAGCCGGTAGCGCCGTCGAAACCGTGCAGCTTCACGGCGAAGAGCGTCTCCTCGAAGAGGTTCATGCTCGGACTGCTCCACAGACCGTCCGTACCCATCCCGACGCGCACGCCTCGCTCCATCATGCGCGGCACGGGAGATACTTCGCACCCCAGGTACTCGTTCGAGCGAGGACAATGGGCAGCGGCGACGCCCGTGCGGGCAAGGATCTCGATGTCCTCCTCCGAGACGCCGGTCGCCACGTGGGCGGCTATGGTCTGGGGCGCGAGTAGCTCGATGCTTTCGGCGTAGCGGACCGGCGATAGACTGGTCCCACCCCAGTCGTTCTGGCCGAAGATGTCGGAGAGCCCTCCGGTACCGTCCCGTACAAACTCCAGTTCCTCTGGGCTCTCGGAGAGGTGGATGGCGAGTCTGTCACCGATCTCCCGCGTCCTCCGGGCAGCGATCCGGGCCGAATCGGGATCAACCGTGTATGTGGAATGGACGCTCACCTGCGCGTCTACCCGGTCTGGCAAACCCTCGCGCATCCCACGGACCTTCTCGATAATGGCCGCCACCCTCTCCTCCGGTCCCATTCTGGGGAAGTCGCCGGGGAAGAACTCCGCGTAGACCGTGCCGGCCATCCCGGATTCGGCGAGTTGCGGCAGGCACTCTCCGTAGGGCGAGGACTCCGCCATAAAAGTCGTTCCAGCTTCTATGGCCTCGCGTGCGGAGTCGCGGGCCGCTTCGGGTGTCCAGGACTCCTTCTCGGGGAGGCGTTCGATCAGCTTCGACAGCCATCCCGCGAACGTGCCGCCCTCCGGCTTGTCTTTAAGCCTGAACCCCAGGTGGGCGTGGGCGTTGACCGCTCCGGGGACTATCGAGCAGCCTGGAAATCGGCGTACCTCAGCATCCGGGTTGTCGCGTTGGATCTCATCCAGCTTCCCCACGACGCCGATGCGTCCGTCCCGGACGAAGATCGCTCCGTTGTTGATGGGTTGCCCAGGTACGGGAAAGATACTATCCGCCGCGAAGATCACGGTTGAACTTTCAGGCATCTCTTCCCACTACCTCGGCGGCGATGGCCTCTAACAGGACGCGCTCCGGGCAATCGGGCAGCAGCCCCAGCCCCTCGATAGCCGCGTCTATCTCGCCCCGAGCCCATCCCTCAGTCTTTTCCACGGCCTCCGTGGCGAGAACGGCCTGTATACCCGCTTCCAAAAGATCTGGCGCCGGATCCGGGGCCTTCAGCACGCGCCAGATGGTCTCCGAATCACCTTCTTGCAGAGCGAAGATAACGGGCAAAGTCACCGTGCCCTCGGCGAGATCCGTGCCTATGCCCTTGCCCATCAAGCCCGGCTTGCCGACGAGGTCCATGACGTCGTCGGACATCTGAAACGCTATCCCCAGAGCATTGCCGTATGTCGCGAGAGCGTCTATCTGCCGCAACGAGAGCCCCCCGAGAGTGCCGCCCGCCACGCACGCCGCCTTGAAGAGACCGGCAGTCTTCTTCCTGATGTGCTCCAGGTACGCCTCGAACTCGACCGTCGCGCCGCTCGCCCGGTACTGCTCCAGCTCCCCCGCCGCAAGTCCCTCGGCCGCCTCGGAGAAGGCCCGTACCAGCCTCGGGTCTCCAATCTCCGCAAGGTCGGCGAAAGATTCCGCGAAGAGGTAATCTCCGGTGGCGACCGCGATCTCTCGCCCATAGGCAGCAACAGTCGTCGGCTGTCCGCGCCGGGTCTCGGCCCGGTCCACGATATCGTCGTGGATGAGCGTCGCCGTATGCAACACTTCTATGGCCGTCGAAGCCTTGAGCAACGACTCACGCTCCGGCTCGCCCAACCCCGCACTCAACACCAACAGCAGCGGCCTCAGCCGCTTGCCTTCCGAAGTCAATGTCTCTAGCGCCGGTTGAACGAGCGTCGCCGGGCCGCGCTTGCCCACGACTACCAGCCGGTCTTCGACCTCCCGCCAGACGTCGAACGTCCCCTCCGGAAGAGCGGAACTCAGGTCCAGGGCGCTCTGTTCGAAGCTTCGCACGCTATCTTGTTCCACGGTGCAGGGTGATGATGCCGCCCGCGAGTATGCTCCATGTAACATTTTGTAATCCATTACGTTCTATTATGACAGCTAACTCATTTGGTGCCACGAACTCTTTCACTGATTCAGGCAGATAAGCGTACGCTCGGGCGTCTCCCGCGAGTTTTCCGCCCAGGTTCGGCACGATCGTGTCGAACCACAGCCCGTAGAACGCTGAAGCCAACCTCCCCTTCGGTCGGGCTATCTCCAGACAGACCACGACGCCGCCCGGCCTCACGACCCTGAACATCTCCGAAAACAATGCATCGAGGTCGGGTATGTTCCGCGCTCCGTAGGCTATGGTGACGGCATCGAAGGTACTGGACTCGACTCCTTCAAGGTTCGTCGCGTCGCCGAGCCGGTACTCGACGTTCGGGAGAGGCTTCTTCTCAGCGGCCTTCAACATCTCTTTCGAGAAGTCCACGCCCAGCACGTAGCCCCGCGGGCCGACGCGCTTTGCGAGGTCCCGCGTGAGGCTTCCGGTGCCGCACGCTAGATCCAGCGCCCGTCCGCCGGGTTTCAGGCCGGTCGCTTTCAGGACTTTGCGGTTCCAGATCCTGTGCAGACCAGCGGTCATAATGGTGTTCATGAACTCGTAGCGGGCGGCTATGCGGTCGAACATCTCGCGCACGAGGTCTGCCCGCTCCGTTCCGGTCGGAAGCTGCGTGGCGTTGTCCTTACGCGCGCCCTTCATCGGCCACCTCTCTGGCGGCCACCCGGACCCGCTCGCATGAACGCTCCACGTCCTCACCGGAGATGATCCGCAGGAGTTCGGCGAGATGCGGCGTCCAGAACTCAAGCGATACCTCACCGCCCGATGAAATTTCGCCCGCGCCGTCCCGGATCATGCGGCTCGCCACCGCCACGAACTCTGGCTCATCCAACCGCGCTATGGTCTCGACCGCCCAGGCATAAGCGTTGTCCCCAACCAGGACGTCGTCGTCGCTCGCTCCCTCATCCGCGCCGTAGTGCGACTCGAATCCCTGTTGCAGATACTCGAGCGCCTCCGCCACGACCCCGCCCCGCTCGTCTTCTTCTGGCAGGCTGGCTACCGCTCTGGAGAAAACCTCCTTGAGCGAAAGAGCGGGCGTGCGGCGGGTTACGCGCTCCATCTAGCCCCGGCCCGCCTTCGAGAACCACTCACCGGCCGCGTCGAAGGTCCTCTCCAGGTCCTCCTCCAAGTGGACGGCGGAGATAAAGCCCGCCTCGTACTGGCTCGGCGCCAGATAGATCCCGCGCCGCAGCATGTGCCAGAAGAAGTCCTTGAACGCCTCCGTATCCGAAGCAGCGGCCGACGCGAAGTCCGTAACCGGACCTTCGGTGAAGAAGATGCTGACCATCGAGCCGACCTGATTTATGGTGAACGGCATGTCGCCCGTAGACGCTGCCTCATTCATGCCAGCCCGCCAACGTTCGCCCAGGTCCTCCAGATGCTCGTAGAAACCCGGCTGTCCTGTGGCTTTCAGCGTCATAAGACCGGCGGCCATCGCGAGTGGGTTTCCAGAGAGCGTACCCGCCTGGTAGATCGGTCCAGAGGGGGCGATCCTCTCCATGAACGCACGCTTCCCGCCGTATGCTCCGACTGGTAGCCCGCCGCCGATGATCTTTCCTAGACACGTCAGGTCCGGCACAACCCCGAACCGCTCCTGCGCCCCACCACGGACGAGCCGGAAACCAGTCATCACCTCGTCAAAGATGAGGACCGTTCCGTATTCGGCTGTCATCTCTCGCAAACCTTCGAGATAGCCCTCCGCGGGCGGCACGCAACCCATGTTACCGGCCACCGGCTCGACGATGATCGCCGCGAACTCTTCGCCCTGCTCCCCGAATAACTCCCGCACCGCTTCCAGGTCGTTGTAGGGCAGGACGGCGGTGTCCTTCGCCGCTCCCTTCGTTACGCCGGGGCTGTCGGGGAGGCCAAGGGTCGCGACGCCGGAGCCGGCGGAGACTAGCAGGGCGTCTCCATGGCCGTGGTAGTTGCCGTCGAACTTCAGGATCCTCTCCCGCCCCGTGTATCCGCGGGCGAGCCTTATGGCGCTCATCGTGGCCTCCGTGCCGGAGTTGGTCATCCGGATCATCTCTACGGACGGCACGGCCTCGCAGACCAACTCGGCAAGCTCTACCTCTAGCTCCGTCGGCGCCCCAAAGCTGGTACCCTTGCGGGCCACGCGCTCTATCTCCCCGATCACCTCGGGGTGGGCGTGGCCGAGGACGAGCGGCCCGTAGCTCATCACGTAGTCGATGTAGGAGTTCCCATCCACGTCGAAGATGAGCGGACCCTCGCCTCGCTCCATGAACAAGGGATCGCCACCGACCGAACGGAACGCCCGAACCGGGCTGTTCACGCCGCCCGGCAGGCATTTTACCGCCCGCTCCATCAACCGGGCCGAGCGGTCCATCGCGAGCGCCGTCCTGGCTTTTATACTTCCATCTCTATCGTGCAAACGCGCGAAACCCCCTTCGACAACTTGCCTGGAAGTTTATCTCTTTGAGCCGATGTCGTTCGTAAGAGGGGTTACCTACGAAAGCCACATCGCGACGTCCGGGGCGTGGTAGGAGATGATGATGTCTGCCCCGGCCCGCTTGATCCCGGTCAAAGCCTCCAACACCGCGCGCTCCTCGTCGAGCCAGCCGTTCTGCGCGGCGGCCTTTACCATCGAGTACTCGCCGCTCACGTTGTACGCCGCTACCGGCAGGTTTGTCATCTCGCGTACCCGGCGCACCACGTCCAGGTACGGCAGAGCAGGCTTGACCATGACGATGTCCGCGCCTTCTTCGATGTCCAGCTCCGTTTCGAGGATCGCCTCGCGGGCGTTGGCCGGGTCCATCTGATAGCTGCGCCGGTCACCGAACTGCGGCGCGCTCTCGGCAGCTTCGCGGAACGGGCCGTAGAACGCGGAAGCGTACTTGGCGGCGTAGGCCAGGATCGGGGTGTTCTCGAACCCTTCGCGGTCCAGGTCCGCCCGGATGGCGGCCACGTGTCCGTCCATCATGTCCGAGGGCGCGACGATGTCCGCTCCCGCCTCGGCCTGGGAAGATGCGGTACGAGCCAGAAGCTCCAGGCTGACGTCGTTCAGGATCTCGCCAGTGTTCTTCTCGACCACGCCGCAGTGACCGTGGCTCATGTACTCGCACAGGCACACGTCCGTGACGACGAGCAGGTCCGGCATCGCGTCTTTTATGGCCCGCGTGGCAAGTTGAACGATGCCCTCGGAGTCGTAGGCTCCCGTAGCGGCCTCGTCCTTCCCATCCGGGATGCCGAAGAGGAGGACACCGGGTATTCCAAGCTCATAGGCGCGCTTCGCCTCGGTAACGGCGTGGTTTATCGAGAGTTGGAAGATGCCCGGCATGGAGGAGATGGGGTTCTTGATATCCTCCCCAGCGATCACGAAGATCGGGTATATGAAGTCGTTCGGCGAGAGCTGCGTCTCGCGGACCAACCCTCTAAGGTTGGCGGTGCGACGGGTTCTGCGAAGTCTTTGATCCGGAAATGCCATTCTCATTCACCTTTCTCTACCGGCTCGGCGGCGAACAGGTTAGCCACCGCCTCAACGAGTCCCGGTATAGTGTACTCCGCCGCTTCGACGTCTACCCGGATTCCATAACCACGCGCGGTATCTGCGGTTATCGGTCCGATGCAAGCAACCTTCGTCCCCGCGAGCATGGTTCCAGCCTCTTCGCCGAAAGCCCGAACGAAGTTCTCGACCGTGGAGCTTGCTGTAAAGGTGACGCAATCTATTCCGCCCGCCGAGAGCCGCCTCGCAAGCTCGCTCTTACCTTCCGAGGATGGAACCGATTCGTAGGCTGGTGGAACGATCACTTCGGCGCCGGCCTGTCGGAGTTGATCCGGCAAGACCTCACGCGCCACCTTTGCGCGAGGGATGAGGATGCGCTTTCCAGAGAGCGAATCGCCTTCGAGGGCTGAGATCAGGGCCTCCGCCCGGTACTCCTGCGGCACTACGTCCACCCGCAATCCGACCTCTTCGATCTTCTGCGCCGTGGCGGGACCAATGGCCGCTATCTTCGCCTCGCGCGGCACGGAGCGAAGGTCCAGCCCATGATGCCGCAGACGCTCCAGAAAAGCCTCGACACCGTTCACGCTGGTGAAGACCAGCCAGTCGAAGGAGTCCAACTCCCGGATCGCCGCGTCCAGTGGTCCGAAGTCCTCCGGCGGCTGTATCTCGATAGTCGGGAACTCGTGAACCTCCGCGCCAAGTCCTTCCAGCTTCACTGACAACTCACCGGCCTGAGCGCGTGCCCGCGTGACCACTATGCGTCGTCCGAAGAGCGGACGACGCTCGTACCAGTCGAGGCCAGAATCACGCAGCGAGACAACGTCTCCCACGACCGTGATCGCGGGCGGCTTCAGGTTCGCTTCAGCGACTTTCTCCGCGATGTCGCGCAGGGTCCCGGTGACGGTACGCTGCTCGGGGATGGTTCCCCACCGGACACAGGCGACCAGCGTATCCGGGCTCTTCCCAGCGGAGATTAGCTCGGAGGAGATTTCCTTGAGCCTGCCGACGCCCATGTAGAGAACCAGCGTGTCCGCCCCGTTCCCTACCTTATTCCAGTCAACGTCCGAACGGCCCTTCGTTGGGTCTTCGTGGCCGGTGATGAAGGCCACGCTCGTCGAAACACCCCGATGCGTTACCGGGATGCCCGCGTAAGCCGGGGCCGCCACACCACTCGTCACACCGGGAACGACCTCGAAGGGGATGCCGGCTTCTATGAGGTCCAGCGCCTCTTCTCCGCCGCGTCCGAAGATGTACGGGTCGCCGCCCTTCAGGCGGACCACTGTCTTACCGGCTCGTCCTAGTTCCACCAGCAGCGCGTTGATCTCCTCCTGCGCCATCGAGGGGTTGCCGGGCTTCTTTCCGACGTAGATAAGCTCCGCGCCGGGCTTCGCGTGCGCGAGCAGACTCTCCGGCGCGAGCCGGTCGTAGACTATCGCGTCGGCTTCCTGGATAAGGCGAAGCCCCTTTATGGTAAAGAGGCCGGGGTCTCCCGGTCCGCTTCCGACCAGGTAAACCGTCAACTCCTGACCTCCCGGATCTCACCGAGCACCACCGCCGCGCCCTGTTCCAGAAGGTCCCGCGCCAGCCGTTCCCCAACCGCCTCCGGCTCCGCGCCTTCAGCCTCGCCCCGGTACACGAGCGCGCCGTCCGGCGAGGCCACGACGCCCCTCAGCCGGACCGTCTCGTCCTCTATCGACCCGAGCGCGCCAACCGGCACCCGGCAGCCGCCTTCCAGAGTTCGCAGCATGGCGCGTTCGGCGAGTACCGCCTTCTCTGTCGTCGCGTGGTTCAGGGCTTCGCGGATGCGGCCGCGCAGCGGGTGGTCTTCGAGCGTGGCGGCGGCGAGGGCGCCCTGTCCGACGGCGGGCAGCATGACCTCCGACGGGATCGCCGTGTACGGCACATCCAGACCAATTCGCTCAAGACCGGCGCGAGCGAGGACTAGGGCGTCCGCCGTTCCCTCCCGCACCTTGCGGACGCGAGTGTCCACGTTACCCCGGATCTCGACTATCCGCAGATCCGGGCGGCGGTGGAGTAGCTGCGCGCGGCGGCGAAGGCTCGACGTCGCGACGACCGCTCCTTCGGGCAGCCCGTCCACGTCGTAACGGCTATCGGAGATCAGGACGTCCGAGGGATCGTGCCGCTCGGTGATCGCCGCGAGTGAGATCCCCTCCGGCGTCTCAGTCGGCACATCCTTGAGCGAATGGATCGCCAAGTCTATCTCCCCGGCGAGCAGCGCTTCGTCTAACTGCCGGGTGAATACGTCGCGCTGGTCTATGACGGAGAGTGGCGTCTCTGGATGATGCTCGCTGGTCGTCTTTATGACGCGTATCTCGACTTCCAGGCCCGCTTCGCGCAGTCTATCGGCACAAAGTTCGGCCTGGGTGAGGGCGAGCCTGGAGCCTCGCGTCCCGAGAACCACGGATTCTCCGGCGCTCATCAGGATCGGGGGTCTGAGCGGTACAGCTCTACGTTTAGTCCTTCGAGGGCGAGCAGCCGGCGCTGGACCTCAATGCTGTCTATGGGATGCCCGGCCTCGGCGAGCGCCTTTAGCTCGGAGATCGGTCCGTGCAGCAGCTTGTTGACGAGCGAGTGGCTCATGCGCTCGATGGTCTCGGCCTCGTCTGGAGAGAGGTCCATCCTCTTCAAAGCGCGGGATAGTTCGTGACGCCGGATGTCCTCCGCCCCGTTCCGTAACTCCTGGATAAGCGGGACGACGTGCAGTGTACTGAGCCAGCTCATGTAATCGAGTACGGCGGGGCCGATCATGGCCTCTCCCTCCTCCGCAGCCAGACCCCGGTCGCCAGCGTTATGGTCAACCACCGAGCGCAGGTCGTCTATGTCGTAGACGTAGGCCCGGTCCAGCGCCTGCACCGCCGGGTCCACGTCTCGCGGCACGGCGATGTCTATAAAGAATAGCGGCTCCTCCCGCTTCTCCAGCGCACCGGCGACGATCTCGCTCCCGATCACCCACTCGCCGGAGCCGGTCGAACTGACCACCACGTCGACCTCCGGCAACTCCTCATCCAGATCCTCCCAGGCAACCGCCCGGCCTCCGACTCGCTCGGCAAGCAGGCGCGCCCGCTCGGCGGTGCGGTTGGCGATCCGGACGTCTTCCACCCCACGCGCCCGGAGGTGTTTGACGACGAGCTCGCTCATGTCCCCCGCGCCTACAACCAGAGCCCGGCGCCCGGAGAGCGTCCCAAAGACCTCCTCGGCGAGCTTCACCGCTACGTGCGGCACGGAGATGGAACTGTCGCCGATCCCGGTCTCCGTCCTGACCTTCTTCCCTACCCGAAGCGAGGTGTGGAAGAGCCGGTTGAGGACCGGTCCGGCGCACCGCTCCTCGGTCGCCAACCGGTAAGCCTCGCGGACCTGGCCCAGTATCTCGGACTCGCCCACCACCATCGAGTCCAGAGAGCTGGCTACCCGATAGACATGTCGCGCAGCCTTGGCGTCCGTCAGCCAGTACGTGTCGCACTCTAAGGTCTCACGGTCTACGCCCCGGTCCTCGGCGATGGCGTCCAGCATCCGGGAGCGGGCGCTCTCATCCTCAACGACAGCGTAGAGCTCGGTCCTGTTACAGGTCGAGAGCAACACGGCTTCTGAGGCCACACCCTCCTCCACGAGCCCGCGCAGGAAGCTCCGGATCGCGCACGGCGGAAAGGCTACCCGCTCGCGCACCTCGACCGGCGCCGAGCGGTGGTTCATCCCCGCAACCGCGATAAGCACCGGCTCACCTCCTGTTCCAGCCTCTCATTCGTCTTCTCGCCACTCTTGCGAGCCTTGTCGAACTCCTCGACCAGTCCAGACCACTCCGGACCGAAAGCCTCCTCCAGCTCGCTCCGAACCCTCCGCGCGAGCGTCGGTGAGGCCCCGCCGGTCGAAACCGCTACCTGAAGCCTTCCGCGTCGGAGCGTCGAAGGCAGGGCAAAGTCCCCTTCCGCCGGGTTGTCCGCGACGTTGACCGGGATTCCGCGCACCTTCGCCTCCCGAGCAACGGCCGCGTTCACTTCCCGCGCGTCCGTGGCAGTGAAGGCCAGGTACGCTCCCGCCAGGTCGCCCGGTTCGTAGGAGCGGCGCTTCACTTCGAGAGCCATACTCTCAAGTTCCGGCTTGACATCGGGAGAGATCACCACGACCTCCGCCTGGGCCTGCAAGAGTTTGCGCGCTTTTCGGTTGGCGACTTCTCCGCCGCCGACGACCACGCAGCGCTTACCGGAGAGTTCCAGAAATATGGGATAAAGTACAGCGTTTTCGCCCTCGATCTCTCTCTCCTAAGAACCATCCGGGGCCACGAATTAGTCCAAAAGTCTATCATAGCCCGTTCGCCAATATCATTGTCTGGCAGAGTGTTGCATGAACCGGTTTCCGGGACCGTATAAGCCTTCACGAAGCGATGGCTTCCTTCGTCTTTTCGAGTAGCTTGACACCCCCTATCTCCATCTCTTTATCCACGGCCTTGCACATATCGTAGATCGTCAGAGCGGCAACGCTCACCGCTGTCAGTGCTTCCATCTCCACGCCGGTACGGTCGCTGGCGCGGGCGGTAGCGACGATCTCGATGCGATCCCCTTCCACCCCGAACTCCAGGTCCACCGAGGTCAGGTTCAAGCCGTGGCAGAGCGGGATCAAATCGGGGGTACGCTTGGCGGCCATGACGCCGGCGATCCTGGCGGTGTTGAGAGCGTCGCCCTTTGGTAGTGCTTTCTCCTGGAGAAGAGCCACCGTTCCAGGAGACATCTTTATATATCCACCAGCTCTGGCCGTTCGCCGGATCACCGCTTTCGCCCCCACGTCGACCATCCGCGCCGAACCCTCCTGGTCCAGATGTGAAAACTCCGCCATCTAAGACACCTCCAACTCTGCTCTGACCAGGCGATGGTCGCTCCGGCCTTTCTTCATGCCGTATCCCGTTTCCCGAAAGCCGCCTCTGTAGAGCACGTAGTCTATACGGCGTCGGCTGTTGTGCGTCGGCTCTCCCGATCCCGCCGGTTTCAGGCCAGTCGTCAGGAGCAGATCCGAGAGGAACAAGTCTTCCGCCGTGGCGTTGAGGTCTCCAGCTAACAACACCTCTCCCTCACTCACCAGTTCGGGTAGCAAGGAAAGGCACCGGTCCCGCAGCCAGGGCTCATAGGGCAGGTGTGTGTTAATTACCCGCGCCTCATGTCCGGCCCACAGTATTCGCGCAACCTGCGCCGCGCGTGGCGAGAGGCCGTCCGGCCAGCCATGCCGCCGTCCAGGGTACAGGGCGCGAACCCGCCGTATCGACCATTCTTTAGGGATCAAACCTAGATACGAGTTCAGTTGCGTTGCGTGATGCTGGATGAACCGGGCATCCTCGGGAAGCACGATTACCAGGAACTCCCATCCGAACATCACGGGCGAGAGGTACGCTCGGTGTCCGAAGCGTTTCTTGATCTCCCACACCCGCGAGATGCTCACCTCCTGAAGACAGACGAGCGTCCGATCCTCACGAAGCAACTCATCCAGAGCTTCGTCGCGGCCCTTCCGCTCTCGATAGGTGTTGTAGGTGGCGACTGTCAGGCGCGTCATCTGATCATCGTACATCAGCGGCGGAATGCGGGGGAATCAAACCGACACGGTCATAAGCCAGTTTGGAAGACCAGCCGGACCACCAAGCCCACGCATTCCAGAGATTGTACTTAGGCCGGACAATTACGAGCTAGTCGAAGATGATAGATTTAACGAGTCAGGCACAAGGGAGAGAATGGGGTCATAGGATGAAGGTTCATAAGAGGGTTCTAACATGGCTACTAATAAAGCTGTTTCACATTGTTGGACCGGCACGTATAGGACGAAGGTCAAGCGAGCACACACGCGTCTTCGCACTTATTGCAAAGCTATCCAGCTACGTCAATGACCAACCAACACGCTACGATGTCTCCAAGGAGCAATTCAACCGAGCCGTAGACCTCCGCAACTTGGCGGTCAGACACTTCAATGCCTTGGTTGCGGAGGAAACACCGTTGGACCGTTTACAAAGGGTGCAAGCTATCTACATGCTGGCAGATGAAGAACTGAATATAGCTACCGAGGCTGACCTACTTAATATGGAGATGGAGTTGAGCGACATCGAGGAGCAGCGCGAGCCTTAGAATCCCGTTTTCAAGTATTCTCCTGTCCACCTCCCCATTCCCCGAATTCCTGCCATCGAAGAGGCCGGACCTTAGACAATCGTCAGTACGGAACCCGGCAACCCTTCATGCGAGTGTAGGTTCCCTGGGTAATTTTTTAGGGTAGGTACTAACAACGAGCAAGATATAATTGAAAGAACGTTGAAGGCTACCGTCAGCAAAGGAAAGCAGATAGCGATAATTACAGTTGCCAGAAAGAAATTGACCGTAGAGACAACCGCTGCGGAATGCGGGGGAATCGAACCGCCACGGCCGCATGACGGCCGCAAACCGGTTTTGAAGACCGGCCGGGCCACCAGGCCCACGCATTCCAGAGTTCAGGCTCCGCATGTATTCTAGTGCATCGTTCAGCGGTAGCGGCGGGTCAAGACTCGGGCGTCGCCGACGCGGTGAGTAACTCCCGCGCGGTCGGAGTACTCCAGCCATGCCTGGGCATACTTGCGGCTCGTACCCAGGCGGTCGCGTAGACCCGCGAGCGTAACCTCTCCTTCCTCGCGGCAGACGGTTTTTATATAATCCAGAACCGCCTCAGAAGACTCCCGCGCCCCAAAAAGGGCTCCGCCGAGGTCTACGGCCTCGCCGCGTTTCAGCAGCAGCCGCAGCGCTGGCGTGGGTTCCCTCGCTGGCGGTTCCATACCCGCCGCTCGAAGCTCGTCCAGCAACTTTCGCGCCTCGCGTTCGAGCTCGGGTGGCACTTCATTCGCGTCGGGGAGACTCACGCCAGCGCCGGTGATCCGGACCTCCTCTTTCGCCAAGTCGTTGAGCAACGCGTCCGCCAGCCGAGGTGAGAGGGCCGTTGCGGTCCGGGCCTCGGCAACGGTCAACTCCGGGCTCTCCGGCCGTTCTTCCAGGCGGCTCTTCAACGATTTCAGGAGTTGCTTCCGTGCCGACGCGGCCTCACTGGCGAGGGCGTAGAACTCTCCGATCTCATCTACTTCCGGCACGCTCCGGGCCGCGGTTCGCGCCTCTTCGGGTGTGCTGGAGACGAGCAGAGAGATCTCCTCGGCAGTCTTGCCTTCTCCGGGAACGCGGGCCAAGGCGAGCACGATGATTCGGGCAGCGTCCTTGCCCTCCAGAGCTTCGAGCCAGACAGGGTCTGGTGCGTGATCCGCCGGAGCGGGATCGAGTATCGTTCCTCCGCCGATGGTAATTTGAGGACCCATGGAGCGAAGGACAAACCTGTCGCCGGAGAGCGCGATCAGCGGCTCTTCGAGCATCAGTCGCGCAAGGGCGCTATCACCCGGCGACACCTCCCGGCGTCCCATAAGGCGGACCCGTGCGTTCATCGAACGTGTCCCGTGATGAAGACGCACCCGGATACCGTGGCGAAGCGGACGCGCGCTCTCCAGAACGCGGATACGCGCATCGATCTCTCGGGTCTCCGAAACGAGTTGAGAAAGTAACACGTCACCCGGCTCGATCAGATGGGGTTCGACTCCCGCGAGGTCCAGGGCAGTCCTCGCACCAGCATACGCTACCTCCGCCGGACGACCGTGGTTTTGGATGCCACGTACCCTGGGACGATATCCACTGGCGGTAAATAAAGTGTCGCCAGAACGTATCTCACCCGACCACAACGTCCCGGTGACCACCACCCCGATCCCTTTCAGCACGAAAGACCGATCCACCGGCAGCCGCGCCAATGCGCCGGAGCTGCCGTTGGGCATCTCCGGCGCGAGGCCGTCGAGCGCTGCCAGAAGCTCGTCAACGCCCTCGCCGGTCACGCCGCTGACACGCAAGACCGGAACTTCGATCCCGACGGATTCGAGAAGCTCTGCTACGTCGAGCTCGGCAAGCTCGGTCATCTCCTCGTCCACGGCGTCGACCTTGGTGAGCGCCACGACTCCCCGCTCCACGCCGAGTACACGTAGAACGTCGAGGTGCTCTCTAGTCTGAGGCATCACGCCGTCGTCTGCGGCGACCACGAGCAGGAAGGCGTCTACTCCGGTAGAACCGGCGACCATGTTCTTTACGAACCGCTCATGTCCCGGCACGTCGATGAGGCTCGCCCGGCGTCCGCCCGGCAGGTCAAGCTCCGCATATCCCGGCACGATGGAGATCCCCCGCCGATGCTCCTCCTCCAGCCGGTCTGTGTCCGTACCGGTCATGTAACGTACCAACGTGGTCTTGCCGTGGTCCACATGCCCCGCCGTACCGATGGTGAGCGCTATCGGACGCTCATCCACGGGCGTTCCTCACCGCCTCCACTACGGCTTCCCCGTCCTCCGGCAAGAGCGTCCGAACGTCGAGCCACAGCCGACCTTCGTGTACCCGTCCCACCACCGGCAACTCCGAGGCCCGAAGCCTACCGGCCAGAGTTTCGGCGTCGCCGTATTCCAGACGCACGGCAAAGGAAGGTATCTCGTATATGGGCAGCGTACCGCCGCCGCTGCGGGCCACGGAAGGCGCGATATCGACTTCTACTTCTGGCGCGGCTTGGGCCAGTCTCCCGGCAAGTTGCCGGGCTCGCGCCTCCATTTCAGAAGCGGGAGCGTGAAGCATCTTCAGGGTCGGTAGCTCCTCAGCAGCGGTTCCTTCCAGATAGGCTCCGAGGGTAGCTTCGAGCGCGGCCAGGCAGAGCTTGTCGGCGCGCAGGGCACGGGCGAGCGGGTGGCGGCGCATCGCGGAGATCCAACGGGAGCCCCCGACCGCTATTCCGGCCTGGGGACCGCCGAGCAGCTTGTCCCCGGAGAAGATGGTGAGCGCGGCCCCGTCCCGCACGGCTCTCCGCACCAGCGGTTCGTCACTCAACGGAAGGAGCGCTCCACTGCCAACGTCGGCTATTACCGGCAGGTTAAGAGTGGACAACTCCTCGACCTCGACCGACTCGACAAAACCCTGTATCTCGAAGTTGCTGGGATGGACCCACAGAATAGCGCGGGTGTTCTGGTTTATCGCCCGCTCGTAATCAGAGAGCCTAGTGCGATTAGTGGTACCGACCTCCCGAAGCCGAGCCCCGGAGAGTTCCAGCACCTCCGGTATGCGAAAGCCGCCCCCGATCTCTATGAGCTGCCCCCGCGAGACGATGACCTCCGGGACTTCGCCCCGATCATCCATCTCCGACACCACCGCCGATAGCGCGAGCAGGGTCGCCCCGGCGCAGTTGTTGACGACTAGCGCGTCCTCCACGCCCGTCAACTCACAAAGCAGCGGCACCGCGTGGTCGTAGCGCGAGCCCCTACTTCCGGTCTCCAGATCGTATTCGAGGTTCGAGTAATGTCTCGCGGCAGCCGTAACCGCCTGTATTGCGCGCTCAGAGAGAACGGACCGCCCGAGGTTAGTGTGGAGGATGATGCCAGTCCCGTTTATTACGCGGCGCAGGCCCCTGGCGGTAAGTAACCTGGATGCGCTCTCCAATACGGCTTCCTCGGTAATATCCGCCTCCTCACCGGCCAGAATCTGGCGCCGCGTTCGATCCAGCGACTCACGAATCGCGGATGTCGTGGACACCGTTCCGTAACGCTCCGCAAGCGTCGCGGCGAACCGGTTTCGCAGCACCGCGTCCACGGCGGGAAGACTCCTCAAGCGTTCTTTTCTCACTTTCTCTAACACTCCGGCCAGTATAACGCGGGTGGGGGGTCGGTCGTCTTTGCCGAGGATCGCTATGCTAAACTTGCGCCGTAGATCCAAGGTTACCGGAGGATGGTGTTTTCCATTGCGCGAGGGTTCTACGAGGTTTGTAATCGGCATTGCGCTCGGCGCGGCTGGCGGCTTCGCCGTCGGCACCGTCGCCGCGACCCCGGTGGCGCGCTCCGCAAGCCAATCGGCTCTCGGCAGCGTGGGTGTCTCCGCTCAATTCGTTGGAAGGACCGCTATCAGGGCGGCTCACGGGCTTGGTAGGACTCTCGAATCCGGGTATACGCGCATCCGCGGGCGGGAAGCATACCTCGAACACGAGATAGAAGAACTGCGGGACCAGATTACACGCCTCGAACAGCGCATGGATTGATCCAGGTTTCCGGCTCCTAACGCGGCCCGAAGAGACGACGGATCCAATCCGGCAAACCAATCGCACCTTGCTCGGTGGCCCGCTTGTAATCCTCCAGATCCCCAGGATGCACCGGCGTCCCGGACTCACCGAGTAACGCCCCCGCATCCCGCAGCCGCGCTTCCGGCGCATCCTGGGAGAAGCTGGCCTCGACCAGGTAGTTTCCATTCCACCGGACCCGGTAGACCCGCAACCCCACGAGCTCTTGCTGGGAGAACCCGCGGTCTAGCTCCGAGGCGGCCCGGCGCGCTTCTTCCTCCAGGCCGAACTCGTAGCCTAGAGAGCGGCTTGTCTGACCTTCCTCCATCTCAGGGCGTGTCCATCCTCGTCATCCAGAGACCAGGGTCCCGAACCTCCGCGAGGGTAGGTAAATTCTCGGGACTCTTCCATATCCGATTCAGACCCTCCATACCCTGGCGGCGGACCACAGAATCGGCGAACCGCTCGCCGAGCCGGTACTGCTCCAGCTTCATATCCAACCCGGTCAAGCGGAAGATCGCTGTTTCGAGCGGCGGACGGTGCGCCCGACTCCTTGACATCCTGGCGCTCAGGTAATCGTAGTTCGGCACCAGGCCACGCCCCACGTGGTGCATGACGTAGTCCGAGTATCCTTCTATGACGGACATGGCCGCCTGCATCCGGTCGAATGCGTCGCGTTGGGGACGGCTCATCATCAGCTCGACGGAGCGTCCGCCGGTGGATAGGTTTTGAGAAACGCGCCGCAGGGTTTCACGGACGCCCAGCTTCTCGGCCAGCGGCGCCATGAGGCTCTCCAGAAGCTCGCCGAGGTGCTCGCGAAGCCACGGATAGCCCTCGAACTGCAGGGCATGGGTCATCTCGTGCAGAACGATCCACAGCCGCAACCCATCCACCGGTACGCCGATCCTGCCCGCCGCCGATACGATGTTGCCGTCCAGGAAGAAGACCTTACCCGGCTCTCCGGCTCTCTCACGCACCAGGAGCGGCCCCGTATCGTACTGGCCGAGGACCCGAGCAGATAGAAACCCAAGCAGCAACCCGACCTGCGCGGTCAGCGTGACGCCGCCGACAGCCCAGGTAATGCTGTCGGCCCCGGAGGAGGCGCGCTTGAGGACCGGCTCCATCAGCGCGCCGAAGCTTTCGATGTTGAAGTCGATCCACTCCGCCCGGTCCGCCACCCTGAGTTGGCGCTCGTCCGAAGCTCCCCCCGGCAACTCGATGCCGGTGAACCTGGAGAGCGGATCCAGAGTGCGTTCCACCGCTTTTGGATAGTCGAAGTCCTCTGCGGGCCTCTGCTCCGTGCGCGAGGCGAGCGTAACGGCTATCGTGCGGACTCCGCTCCAGGAGATCAAAGCCGGTTCCTCTCGAAGAAAAAGTTCATACAGTTGAGTATATACGCTGAATGCATTGTCTCTACGCCGTCGGCGCGTTATATTTAGCGCATGTTTGGTATCGGCGGCTCGGAGATGGTGATCATAGGACTACTCGTCCTCGTCATCTTCGGACCAAATAAGCTCCCGCAGATGGCCCGCGATCTGGGCAAGTTCGTCACTGAAGCCCGTCGCTCCATAGACGAGTTCAAGGAAGAACTCACCGCCGAGCACGACGACGAGGACGAAGACAAGAAGGACCGCGACCTCTAACTATTCTTCTTCGCGCTCCCTGTTTTCCGGGATGTAGAGCGCGCGTCTTAAGGGGTTCTCGTGATGACTCCAACCGCCGGGGCTGACGTTCTCCGTACTCTCCAGGAACATCGCGGCGCGAGCGTCCAGGTTGTCTATGAGGTTCACCAGCAAGGCTTCGAGGGTCTTCGGCTGCACGGGTGATCCGTACTCGATCTCTCCCTGGTGCGCGAGCAGGATGTGCGAGATTTGCAGCCTCAACTCCTCCGGGAACTCCGTCATGGCGGCGATGTAAGAAGCGACGATCCGCTCGCCTAGAACGACGTGGCCTTCGAGCCGGCCCTCCGTGGTATACGCGAACCCGCCTCCACCCCACGAGAGCTCCTGGACCTTCCCCACGTCGTGAAACACGGCGCCGAAGATCAAAAGGTCGCGGTTGACGGGATAGGCTTCCGCCACGGCGCGCGCCATCCTCAAGCACTGCACGGAATGCTCCAGTAGACCGCCGATGCGCGCGTGATGCAGCCCCTTGGCCGCCGGAGCCGCGCAAAAATCCTCCCACAGTTTTTCGTCGGCGACCATGCGCCCAAACAAGTCCCGCAGGTTCTCATCTTCCAGGTTCCGTCCGGCAAGCTCGAGCTCGGCGGCGAGTGCCAGGCGGTCTTTCTCCGTGGCGGGCAGGTAATCCTCTTCAGAAACCTCCTCCTGGTTCAGGATTTCAAGCCGCTCTATCTTGACCTGGAGTGTCCCGCGGTACTCATGGGAATGTCCCTCGACGCGCACATAAGAAGGTTCGGGAAGCCCCTGCAAGAGGTCATGCGGCAACCCCCACATCCTGGCGTCCACGGACCCCGTGCGGTCGACCAGCTTCAGCGACAAGTAAGGCGCTCCACGAGTATCTTTACGGACGTTACTCTCGGTGGCGAGGAAAGTCGAGCGCAGGTTCGTACCAGGCTGTAAGTCCCGCGCCCAAACTTTCTCATTATTCAGAAGGATGCCCTTCTAGCCCGGATCTCTCCCGGAATTTAGCCCTTCACGGCTCCGGCGGTAAGACCCGAGACGATCCTACGCTGGAAAATCAGTACGAGTATAACAAGTGGTATCGTCACCACCACTGCGGCTGCGGCCTGCGCTCCGTAGTCCACCGTGTAGACGGTGGCGAAGTTCGGGATCGCGACCGTAACCGGCTGAGTGCTCGAATCGAACAGGAACGTGGCCGCGAATAGGAACTCGTTCCACGCGAAGATGAACGTCAGTATAGCGGTCGTGAACACTCCCGGCGCCGCCAGCGGCACTATGACCTTTCGGAACGCCTGTATCGTCGTCGCCCCGTCTACCTTCGCGGCCTCTTCCAGGTCCTTCGGAAGCTCCTTGAAGAAAGCTACCAAGATCCAGATAGTCAGCGGCAACGCGAAGACGGTATCGGTGATGATCACGGACCAGTAAGTGTTGATCAGGCCGGTCTTGCTGAACAGCACGAAGAGCGGAGCAATGATCGCCACCGCCGGGAAGAAGCTAAGAGCCAGGATCGTGGTCATCACCGCGCCCTTGAACCGGAACCTGAGCCTCGCTATCGCGTAGGCCGCTATTGACCCGAAGAACAGACATATGACGGTCGTCACCCCGGCGATGATGGCGCTGTTCAGGAGCGCCTTCCGGAAGTCCGGGTTGCTGAAGATCGTGTTGTAGTTTTCGGAGATGGGAGGCGCGAGCAGCGTCGTTGCCGGTGACTGGAAGAGGTCGGACTTGGTGACGATGCTCATCTTGAAGACCCACAGTAGCGGGAACAGGCTTACCAGGACAAACAGAATGAGGAACACGTAGAAGAGGATCGTGTTCAGGTTGGATTTGGATCCTCCCTTTGCCGTTGTGCTAGCCATCTCTACTCCTCCGTCGAGGTCTGCATACCGAGACCGTAGATAAAGAACAACGCGAGCAGGAAGGCCGTCACGAAGATGAAGACCGCCGCCGCGTTACCTTCCGCGAACTGTAGTTGACTAATCCTTACGCCCTTATACACGAACGTGCTCAGAGACTCTAGCTGACGATTGCTCATCACCCAGAAGAGGTCAAAGGCCCGGTAGGAGTCGAGCGTCCTGAACAGGACCGCAACCAGAATCGTCGGCTTCAAGAGCGGCATCGTAATCTGAAAGAAGCGCTGAAACACGTTCGCCCCGTCGACCCTCGCCGCCTCGTAAACGTCGCCCGGAATGGTCTGCAGGCCCGCCAGGAGCAGAAGCGCCATGAACGGGGTCGTCTTCCAGGTGTCCACCAGTATCGAGGCGATCAACAACAGTGTCCTGTCGGAGAGTATCGGCTGACTGATAATGCCTATGTTGTTCGCTATGGTGTTGATGACGCCGACCTGATCCTGGAACATCAGCCGCCACATGGCCGCCGAGATAACCGTCGGGAACGCCCATGGAACCAGGACCGCCGCGCGTACCAGTCCTCTTCCCCGAAAAGCCCGGTTGATCGCCAATGCTATGCCGAGCCCGATTATGAACTCCAGGATCACGCTCACCACCGTAAAGACGACGGTGTTGAATAGCCCGTCGAGGAAGTCAGTGTTCTTGAATAACTCGGTGTAGTTCTCCAGGCCGTTAAAGGGTCCGGTCTGTATGATCGTCGACTGATGCACGCTCAACCAGATCGAGCTAACTACCGGATAGAAAGCTACGATCAGGATAATCAGCAGTGCAGGCAGGACCATGTAGTAGGCCGTGCGCCGCTCGGGATTACCGAATTCCTCCTTCAACCATCCGCGCTTTTTCTCTCTGGATACGGTCGTCACGACTCACCTCTCCTTCGAAGTCCCCGGCGGGACGATTCCCGCCGGGAGTTTGCCTGAATTACGACGCCTGGTCGGCGATCTGCTGCAGCTCCGTCTGAAGTGTTTTTACGGCCTGCTCCGGAGAAACGTCGCCCTTGAACGCCTTGTTGAATTGCTCGGCCATCTTGAGCGACATGTCCGAGTAAGCGGGAGAGATAGGCCGGGGAACCGTGTTTGCCAGAGCCTCACCAGCCAATTTTATTACTGGTACCGCATCAAGGATCTGCTTATCCTTGTAGAGATCCTTGAGCGTCGGCAGGAACGAGCCGTTGAGGGCACGGTACTTCTGCTGCTCGGGCGCGGTGGCGAACTTGATAAACTCGTAGGCTGTGTCCTGCTTCCCGGAATCCGAGGCGGCATTGATGTAGAAGTTCCAGCCGCCCAGACCGCTGACACTGCCCGCCGAGCCCGCCGGGAGCGGCGCGACACCCACCTGACTCGTCTTGATCTTGGACTGCTTCGGGTCGGCGGCTAGCGCGTACATGTACGGCCAGTTGCGGCAGAACACGCAGTCTCCATTGAGGAAGGTCGTCTGGGATTCAGTCTCCGTGTAGTTCGTCACGGCAAGCGGCGCCACTTTATCTTTGATAAAGCTTCCCGGCTGCGCTAGACCTTTCGCGGACTCGGGAGAGTCTATAACGACCTTGCTGGCGTCGCTCGGATCCAGCACCTTTCCGCCATAGCTGTTGATGTACTCCAGGCCATTCACGACGCCGCCCTCATACTGAGAACCCTGGAAGACAAAGCCATACTTTGTGCCTTCGGCCTGCTGGACCTTGGCCGCCATCTGGTTCAATTCGTCCCAAGTCTTGGGCGGCTGTTTGAAACCGTTCTTCTCCAGCAAGTCCTTCCGGTAATAGAGCATTCCCGCGTCCGTGAACAAGGGTATGCCATAGAGCTTGCCCTTGTAAGTGTTCGACTTGATCGTACCATCGAGGAACTTGCTCTGGTCGCTACCCGACAGGCGATCCGAGAGGTCGGCGATCCAGCCGTTCGCCGCGAGCTGGGCGGGCCAGATTACGTCTCCGCCGATCAGGTCTATATCTCCGCCTCCGGCCTGAAACTGGGTCCGTACCTTGTCGAAGTATTGGCCCGAATCCGCCGGCATTGTCCGGTACTTGACCGTGTACTTGCCCTTGTTCTGCTTGTTGAATTTGTCCACAAGCTTCGTCAGGCTGCCAGAGGTATCGGGACCGAAGGAGAAGACAACCTGTCCGGACCCGCCTGAACTCCCGCCTCCGCCGCAGCCCGCCACACCTAGAAGCGCCGCTCCCGCAAGACCGGCACCGCCGATCTTCAGGAAGTCCTTACGGTTGATCCTGCGCCCGGAGGGTTTCTCCGGACTCTGCCCCTGCGTCTCCGTCATTCTTGTTTCCTTTCTAACTAAACGCCAATTCGATAGCTCAAACTCGGGCGCGGATGGTCCGAGCCCGGTCTATCGAATTTTTACAGTATGGCTTCTTCCGTCTCCGGGTCAAAGAGCCGGACCTTGCTGGAATCGATAACCAGCTTCATCCGGTTTCCCAGCTTCGCCTGGCTCGCCGCCGAGATACGCGCGGTCATCATCTCACCGCCCGTAACCGCACCCGAAGTCCCAGAGGTGCCACCGCTTTCCTCACTCGCCGCGGAATCGTCGGTCGCGTCCGCAACGCCATCGAGATGCACAGTCTGATCCTTGTCAATCTCGAAGTAGAGGTACTTCTCGCTCCCCATGCTCTCTATGACCTGAGGCTCGACCTCAATAGTGTTGGAGCCATCCTCCCCGGCCATGGCCGCAGCCTCCTCCATGCTGGCGTCCTCGATATGCTCCGGGCGGACTCCGACTATGACGTCCTTGCCAGTGTGCTCGCCGATGTCGCGGCCCCTGCGCTCCCTGGACTCTCCCGCGGCTTCGCGCGAGATAGACAGGCGGGTCCCGCCGAATTTGACGGCGTATCCGCCGTTGTCCTGCTCAAGGCGCGCCCGGATGAAGTTCATCGACGGAGAACCTATAAAGCCCGCCACGAAGATGTTGTTCGGGTTCTCGTACATCACCTGCGGAGAGTCGATCTGCTGGACCTTCCCGTCCTTGAGGACCACGATCCTGTCGGCCATCGTCAGGGCCTCGGTCTGGTCGTGGGTGACATAGATCGTTGTAACGCCGATGCGGTTGTGGAGCTTGGAGATCGAAGTACGCATCTCCACCCTCAGCTTTGCGTCGAGGTTGGAGAGAGGCTCGTCCATCAGGAACGCCTTTGGCTCGCGGACTATGGCCCGCCCGAGCGCCACCCGCTGCCTCTGACCACCGGAGAGCGCTTTCGGCTTCCTATCCAGGAAACGCTCGATGGAGAGGATCTTGGCCGCCTCATCTACGCGGCGTCCGATCTCGGATTTGTCCATCTTGCGTAGCTTGAGGGCGAAGCCCATGTTCTCTCGCACGTTCATGTGCGGGTACAACGCGTAGTTCTGGAAGACCATCGCAATGTCGCGCTCGCGGGGGGGGAGGTCGTTGACCACGTTATCCCCGATGAAGACCTTGCCGGCCGATATATCTTCGAGACCGGCGATCATGCGCAGTGCCGTGGACTTCCCACACCCCGAGGGCCCGACGAAGACGATGAACTCCCCGTCGGTTATATCCAGGTTGAACTTATCCACGGCCACGACGTCTTCGCCGTAAACCTTGGTTAGGTCCTCGAGCGTTACTTCGGCCATCCTGCTTCCTCCTTCTATCTTTCCGGGTACGCTTACGCCCGTTAGTTCCCCAAGTTTCCCGTTCTCAGGGAATCGACCACCCCTATGGCCAACGGCATTCTACCCTAACTTGAAGCTTCGCACCTTACCCCTCATGGTGGGTACCGTACAGAGAGTATTCTCTCTTTACCTTCAGTACACGTTCGACGGAATTCTGGATGTCTTTCTTCGGAATTTTCCCGGACTCGACCGCCGCGACCACGGCGTCATAGGCATCTGCCTGCTCTTGCGGCAGACTGGAAATTATGAGCATATCCGCCCCCGCTTTTACGGCCTCGACCGCCGCTTTCGCCGGGGGTCCACCGCCGTTGGCCCCTTTCATCGAAAGGTCGTCCGTAATGACCACACCCTTGAACCCGAGATCATCCCGCAACATCCCTATGGCCTTTGGCGAGAGGCTTGCGGGCCTGTCCGGATCAATCGCCGGATAGACCAGATGTCCCACCATCACCATCGGCACTCCGGCATCCACGGCGGCTTTGAACGGCGGCAAGTCATACGACTTAACGGTAGCGACGTCGTGGTTTATTACCGGCAGGCTGATGTGCGAGTCGGTTGCTGCTGGGCCGTGATTCGGGAAGTGCTTGGCCGAGGAGACGACTCCGGCCTCCTTGAACCCGCTGACCGCCGCAGCGCCCATCTCTCCGACGAGCTTCGGGTCCTCCCCGAAAGACCGCGTCCCGATGGCCGCCCCAAACCCCGTGTCCACATCGGGCGCGAAATCCGTGTTGACGCCCGCCCGCAGCAACTCGGTCCCCATCTTGTCGGCGACGAAGCGGGCCTCTTTTGGGTTGCCGCGCTGCCCTATGGTTGCGGCGGCGGGTTCGGCGGCGACCCAGGGCGCGTGGGAGACCTCGCCACCCTCCTGGTCCACGCCTATGAGCAACGGTATCTTCGGCTCTGTTTTCATGGAGAGTTGCTGAAGCGAATCCGTGAGCTTCTTCGACTGCTCCTCGCTCTCCATGTTGTTGCCGAAGAGCAACACGCCGCCGATGTTCCGCTCCCGGATCATCTTCTCGATGTAATAGTCCGGCTTCGTTCCGCCCATGCTCACCACGAACATCTGCCCCACCATGTCCCGGACGCTCATGTCCTCCACCGAACTCCCCTTTGCCTTCTTCGCGGTCTCCGAGGTCCTGTCCCGCGGTGCATCCGAATTCTTCTCTCCGCTGGCTCCCGCGCACCCGATTACCAGAACAGCGAGCATGGAGATCAAGCCTGCCGCGCAGAATATGCGAGCCGCCGTGGCCGGCGCCAAAAATTCTTTCTGGCTCAAATTCTCCCTTCCAGCTTGCGTCTAACCAGTTCACCGCTGAGAGAACCCCGACTCTCGGGTATCCTTGATCCAGCGTGATCGAGCTATTCTACGAGTCCGGCACCCTTATAGCCAGCGGCCTCCCCCCACACGAGCCGCCGCCGGAGCCTTTCGTGTGGGACGGGCGCACGCGCCAGTGGCGCGCTCCCGCGAACGCATACCGTGACGTATCGCTCAAGCTACGCGAAAGCGGCACGCCTTACGAAGACAAGGCGGCGGCCTTCGAGAAGCTCTCTCTGGAGTCGCGCGTGGCTATGGAGCCGCGGCCTTATCAGCGCGAGGCTCTCGCCGCCTGGCGCCGAGCGGGGCTTCGCGGGGTCGTCGTGCTGCCGACCGGGGCCGGAAAGACGGCCGTCGCGGTCAGCGCCATCGAGCGCGCTGGGAGGAGTACGCTGGTGGTCGTGCCAACCCTTGCGCTGCTCAAGCAATGGTACTCGGTGTTGTCGGATGCTTTCGGAGGGACATTGGAGGTCGGTCTGCTGGGCGGTGGGTACCATGAGATCACCGCCCTCACCGTTACCACCTACGACTCGGCCTACATTCACGCCGAACGCTATGGTGACCGCTTTGCTCTCGTGGTCTACGACGAGGTCCACCATCTTCCCGCCCCCAAGAACGCCGTCATCTCGAAGATGCTCCTCGCGCCTTACTCTCTGGGACTCACGGCGACCCCGGAGCGTCCCGACGGCGGGCATGATCTCCTGCCGGAGTTGGCCGGGCCGGTGATCTACCGACGCTCGCCTGAGGACCTCGCTGGCACCTACCTCGCGCCCTACGAGCTTATCCGCATCCCCATAGAGCTGACCGCCCACGAGCGTTACGAGTACGCTCTGGCTGACGCCATCTACCGGGACTTCCTGAAGAAACACCACATGCAGATACGCTCCCCAGAGGACTGGCAACGTTTCATCATGGTAGCCTCCACGAGCCACTCGGGAGGACGGGAGGCGCTACTGGCTGCGCGGCGGCGGCGCGAGATACAGGCCGGGGCTACGCGCAAGGGCGCTACGCTGGAGAACCTGCTGCGCCAGCACTGGCAGGACCGATGTATCGTTTTTACGAAGAGCGTGGAGGAAGTGTATGCGATGTCGGAGCGGTTCCTGATCCCCGGCCTCACCTACGAAACTCCGGCGCGGGAACGCAAAGAGATCCTGGACCGTTTCCGTGAGGGCCGCTACCGCATTATCATCGCCTCGGATGTTTTAAATGAGGGCGTCGACGTGCCGGACGCGAACGTCGCGATCATCCTCGCCGGGAGCGCCTCCCACCGTGAGTACGTCCAGCGCCTGGGACGTATCCTACGTCCGAAGGACGGCAAGCGCGCCATACTCTACGAGTTGATCACCGCCGCGACCGGTGAGGAGGCCGCCTCCCGCCGACGTCGCGGTACTGTCCGGGAGACCTCCGCCTAGTGCTGCGTGGCGAGCACGTCATGGCCCGCCTCTCTCGTGGCAGGCTCGTCCCCCACCGGCTCTCGCCGGAGGACCGGCGGACGGTAGAGGTCGCAGCGGAGCTATGCGACGTCTACGAGGCGCATCTGGGTAGTCCGAGCTCCATGCTCGAAGAGCAACTCGTCGCCAGGGAGGAGGAACTCGGGCCGCGCCTCGATGCCCGCCGGGGGTTCAAGATCGTCCGCGCCCTCTCCAAACTCCTCGAAGAACAGTCCACCTGGACGCCACCCACAACCGCCGACCCATACACGATCCGCACGCGCCTCTTCGAGCTTGCCTCCGCCCTGCCGGAGTTCCCATCATCCGAACCGGGACTGCTCGATACCGTAACGCGCGAAGACATTGTTTCTCAGGTAGCACGGGAGACGAGCCTCGAAAGCCCGGCTGCGCTCATGTACGCGGACCGGCGGAGCGCCCAGGTACTCGGCGAGTTCGAGAAGCCTTCACCGGAAGAGTTGATCCATCGCTACAACGTGGCCCAGGTGCAGGGTGTGCTGTATTCGGCGCGGGAGTTAGTCGTGGACATTGGGCGTGGGGCCGACGCCCGGCTCATCTTCCACTACGTCAAGCTGATGGGTTTGATCTACCGCCTCGAACCTACGGCCAGCGGCTACCGTCTCTACCTGGACGGCCCGCTCTCTATCTTCGGCTCCACACGGAAGTACGGCCTCGCCTTAGCCAAGTTCCTCCCCGGCCTCCTGCTGACCGCGCCCTGGAAGCTCTCCGCCTCCATCGAATGGAAAGGCCGCGACGCGGTCCTGGAACTCGACTCGGAGTCCGGGCTGAAAAGTCACTACCTGGGTCCGGGAAGAGACGCCGGCTCGGACGACGTGCGCCAGGCGTTCGTCCGGGCGTGGGAGCGGGCCAAAGATACCGGAGGCTGGCGTCTCGAACCCGGAACCGGCATCCTACCGTTCCCAGAGCTAAAGACCGCGCTCGTCCCCGACTTCACCCTGACGAACCCCGCAGGAGATCAGACACACCTGGAGATACTCGGCTTCTGGTCCGAGCGTCACCTCATAGACCGGACGGCCATGATCCGGGAGGCCGCGAGGCGTGGACATCGCGTGCTGGTGGCCGCTTCCGACAACCTGGGCGCCTCGCCAGCCGCCCTCTCCGAAGCCGCGGCCTCCGAAGTAATTCCTTTCAAGAACCGGCTGGACGTGAAGACAGTACTCGCCGCCCTCTAGTGCGCACCCCGTTCGGGCGGTGTGGAGAATATAATGTAAGGATGTATCGTAACCTCGCGCCTCTAATAGCTCTAACCATAGGCTGCACCTTCGCTGCGGTGGTCTTCGGCTTTGGCTCTGAGATGTTCGCCTTCAGAAGCTCCTATGGAGGGCTAGGTAAGGAGCCTCTGATCCTTTTGACGAGGCTCTTTGTGTACCTGGCTCTCGCCGCAATTTTGGTATTCAAGGGTGGATGGCGTGGCGTGGCGGCGGCTATAGTAATGGTGGTCTGCGCCACGACCATCGAGTGGGCGCTCTTCCCGTTCGCATACGACTGGGCATCCATAAGCAACCCCACCGGCTACGCGAAGAAGTTCGGCGCCGGAGGCGTAGACAGGCCGGCTTACGGGGCCTGGGCGACCTTCGATATCATGAGCATCAGCCTGGCCGCGGCCTTCACGCAGGGTCTGCGTATGATGGCGCACGTCAACCCTCAGAGCACTCCGGACGAATGACCTCGAACTCTTCATCCTCGTCGTAGTCTATTAAGTAGACTTCGCCTAGAGCGTTGAAATCGTAACGTGGCCGGGGCAGTATACCCTCCACGGAGTCCTCGACTTCGACCTGCGTGACGAGCTTTCCCCGGCCCTTGCACCTTCTGCACTCGAAGGGCCGCCAGGCGGAGCCGTCATCACCGCGTCCCTCGCAGTTCGGACAATTCCTGAATCCCGTGTAGCGGATGGTTATAGTTCTCATGCCGAGATACTACCAACACGACAGGAGAGCGCGTTTGAATCCCACCCTGGTACTCGCCGTGGTCGCCGGAGCCGCAATAGCCGTGCAAGTAGTCGCCAACTCCATCGGCCTGAGAGTACTTGGAGCGGGCGGTCTAATCGGTATCTCCGGGCTAACGACGGGGCTGGTCGGATTCACGGTGGCGCTCTTCCTATCGAGGCCGGAGTTCACCGGACGGGCGGTATCTTGCGCAATAGCCTCCGGCCTGCTCGGGGCGTTTATAGTCGGCTCGATCACTATCGCCGCCGGGCAGGGCGGGCTGGCGCAGACCCTCTCCCTGGTCATCGCCTCCCAACTCATCCTCGGGGTCGTCATAGACCGGCTCGGGGTCTTCGGACCCGCCTCTCAGGACATAGGCGTACTCAAAATCCTCGGGATAGCGTTAATACTGATCGGCGGCGTCCTCGTCGTCCGAAGCTAGCGGCTCTCGCCAGATGATAGAGCACCGGGGCCGGGTACTACCCCCCGAGGTCCCGCAAGCGGCGTCTAGCCGGGCATCGGACCCTCGTGTTCACCGGCCACTCCGGTCGGCTGCTCGCCCGGGCTCTCGCTGTCGCCGGTCAACACGCCGGCCTTCTGTTTAGACGGTTGGCTCACCCCGAAGTCGAAGACCAGCCGCGCGCTCACCTTGCCCTCCTCAGCGGCCTTGAAATCCTCGTTGACCGAGTCTATATGCCGGGTCTCGTACATCACCTTCGTCTTACCCAGGGCGTGCAACTCGAAGACCTCCTGCAGGTCGAGTCGCGTCCCGACGATCGAACCGACCACCGTTATGCCGTTCAGGACCGTCTCGAAGATGGGGAGTTGCACGTAGTTGTCCGCCGGTAGCGCCACGAAAACTATGGTCCCACCGCGCTTCAGGCACCGCATACCCTGCTCGAACGCTCTCGGAGAGACGGCCGTGGCTATTACGGCGTCGGCGCCGCCGAGCTTCTTGATCTCCTCCACCGGGTCCTGAGTCAGCGCATTGACGGTGTACTCCGCCCCGAGATCCCGAGCCAGCTTGAGCTTATCGTCGGCAAGGTCCACGGCGACGACCGCGGCGCCGGCTATCCGCGCGTACTGCATCGCCAGATGCCCGAGCCCCCCGATACCGAAGACCGCTACCAGGTCAGACGACCTCGCCCCCGAGACTTTAACGGCCTTGTAGGTGGTCACACCAGCGCAGCTCAGTGGTGCGGCCTCGAAGGGGTCCACGGCCTCGGGTACCCGCCCGACGAACTTGGCGAATGCCTTGGCGTACTCGGCTTAGCCACCGTCCAGGAAGTAGCCGGTGTTGAGCTGCTTCTCGCACAGGGTCTCCCAGCCGGAGGCGCAGTACTCGCACGCCCCGCAGGCGTATCCAAGCCAGGGTATCGCCACCCGCTCACCCTCCTCGACCTCCGTCACCCCACGTCCGACGGCCTCCACTATGCCGACTCCCTCGTGTCCGGGGATCAGGGGCAGTTTAGGCTTTACCGGCCAGTCGCCGTGGGCTGCGTGGATGTCAGTGTGGCAGAGCCCCGAAGTCTCTATCTTGACAACGATTTCACCCTCACCGGGATCCGGCTTCGGCACGTCCTCTATGCGTAAGGGCTCCTTGAATTCGTGAACTACCGGAGCCTTCATGGCAGACCTCCTCGGTCATCCGACACCTAATGGATACAACTGTTGCGTATTACACCGGCCCGGCCTGCAGCCGCCTCTGACAACGCCAATGCTATGAATTGGAGAGGCGGACGCCTTGACCAATATCGGTCGGTTTATTGATCTTATTTGACTAATATAGGATACGACAAAGCCCGGCGCGGAATCTCGCGCCGGGCTCCGGGAAGGTGACGTTAACCTAGCGCCAGCTCTGCTGGTAGGAGATCTGCTCCTCGGTGAACACCTCGGGCTCGACGCCTAATGAGGCGAGTTTGGCGCGTGCCACGAGATCATCTATCTCGTCCGGGATCGGCTGAATACCGGCCGGGATGCTGGCCGCGTGGGTCACGAGGTGATGCGCCGCGAGCGCCTGCACCGCGAAGGTGAGGTCCATGATCTCCACCGGGTGTCCGTCTCCCGCCGCGATATTCACGAGCCGCCCGCGAGCTAGAACGTGCAGCCGCCGGCCGTCGGAGAGCTGGTACTCGGTGACGTTGCGCCGGGCCTCGCGCGTCTCGACCGCCATCTCCCGTAGGCCAGCCAGGTCGAATTCATGGTCGTAGTGTCCGGCGTTTGCCAGCAGGACTCCGTCCTTCATCCGGTCGAAGTGCTCGGTGCGAAGCACCTTCAGGTTGCCAGTCCCGGTTATGAAGATGTCTCCCACCTCGGCGGCCTGCATGGAGTTCATGACTTCGTAGCCCTCGGAATACGCTTCGAGCAGCTTTACCGGGTCGGGCTCGCAGACGATCACGCGGGCGCCCATGCCGTCGGCGTACTTGGCGATACCCCGGCTGACCCAGCCGAAGCCCATGACCACGACGGCCTTGCCGGAGAGGAACAGGTTGGTGTTGGAGAGCAGCGCGACTATGGAGGAGTGGCCGGTGCCGTAGCGGTTGTCGAAGAGGTGTTTCATCCGGGCGTCGTTCGCGGCGAGCACTGGGAACGGCAAAACGCCCTCGGCGGTCATCGCCTTGAGCTTGGTGACGCCTGTGGTGGTCTCCTCGGAGGCTCCGATCACGTTTCCGACCAGGTCCGGGTGGTGGTCTATGAGGCGTCCCACAAGCTCTGCGCCGTCGTCGACGATCAGATCGGGTCCGGTCTCTATGGTCTGGTGCAGGTAGCGCTCGAAGTCCTCGTCACTCGGGTCGTGGGTGGCGTAGACGCGGACACCGCGCTCGGCTAGCGCCGCGCACACGTCGTCCTGTGTAGAGAGCGGGTTGCTACCGGAGACGGTGACGTCGGCGCCGGCCTCGGAGAGCAGTATCGCCAGGTAGGCGGTCTTCGCTTCCAGGTGGATCGTCATGGCTATCTTGCGCCCATGTAGAGTTCCATCAGCCAGTTGATCTTTGGCTATGGAGTTCAGGACCGGGGCGTGCTGGGCTACCCAGTCGATCTTCCGGTGTCCCTCCGGAGCCAGCGACGGGTCTTTTACGATCGATTCCTGAATCATGGGCTATTCAACTCCTTCTTGCAGCGGTTTTTTGGCAATGATGAACTTATGCCGAGCATAGTTTACAAGAGAGGCGCGGTTAATGCGTATAGCCGGGTACGCTAACTGCGAGTAGAATTCCGTTCCGTCAACATGCCTCATAAATACAGGGTTAAAGCAGCGTGGTTGAGCTACCTGAGCATCCAGGTCTTCTGGGTGCTCTGCGTTGTGCTGATCCCGTTAGCGTTGAGCTTCCACCCCTCGAAGTTCTGGGCGCTGCCTTTCTGCATCGTCACGGCTTCGGGAGGACTGCACATGACGTTCTTCTGGCGCGAGTATAACGCCTTGCTAAGGAAGACGATCAAACTGCTCCCGTTCGAACGTTACGTGATCCGCTACCTGACCCCCGCTCAACGGGATCAGCGGCATTTCTTGCTGTTCGGAACCGGTTATACGCTGTTCGGCTTGGTGTCCGCGGTCCTGGTTATACTGTCGCCGACGCGTTGGCCGTGGTAGGCCGAAGGGGCCGGTATCCCTCAAGCGCGGTGTTCGAGGATCTCCGCCAAGACATCCGGACGGTCGGTCATGATCGTGTCGGCCCCAAGGTCCAGCAGACAGTGCATCTCGGAGGGATCGTTTATCGTCCACACGTCTACCCGCACCCCCCGACCGTGCGCCGCCTGGATAAAGCGTCTCGTGACGACCGGCGCTCCCCGGTAGTTGTCGGGCGCCTGCAAGGCGGTGTAGACTGGATAGAGCCAACCTTCCAGAAACAGACCGCTTAATATGTAGAAAACCCTGACCTCCCACGCCGAAGCAGCCGTCGGGACCTGACCTGCCGAAGCCAGCCGGAAACGCACCATGACCTCGTGACTGGCGGCGGCCACGATAGTCCGCCCTTCCGCTCCAGCGTCCCGTATATGCCGCATCGCGGCTTCTTCGATGCCCGGCTGTGTCGCCTTGATCTCTATGTTGACCGGGGTATCAGGGAACTCTTTGTAGACTTCCACGAGTTCTGGTATCCGAAGTCCAAACCCACGATAGGGATGGGTTGATCCTCCATCTACACTGAACCAGTACCCGGCGTCCAGAGCCTTTATCTCCGCGAGCGTCATCCCGGCAATGGCTCCGGTCCCATCCGTGGTCCGGTCTACGGTACCATCGTGAATAACGATCAAACGACCGTCGCGGGTCATGTGGACATCCAGTTCGAGACCTCCGGCCCCAATTTCTAGTGCCGTTTCGAAAGCATCCAGGGTATTCTCCGGAACCCTCGCCGAGGCGCCCCGGTGCGCGACGTTAACCGGCCAGTCCCTCCGCACAGATGACGTTTCACCCTTGCGGCGCGATAAGATGGCGGCGGCCCCTGCTAATCCCGCGAGCCCGGCCACAAAGATCCATCTCTTACTCACCCGTAGAACTTAGCACAAGAACCTTCGGATCTCCGCCGGGCAAACGGCATCCCTCACGGCGTTGACCGTTTGAAAGGCGTCCCTTATACTCTGTCAGCTGCTAAGTCGGAGTGGCGGAATTGGTAGACGCGCTAGGTTGAGGGCCTAGTGCCCGATAAGGGCGTGGGGGTTCGAGTCCCCCCTCCGACATACAGTGTGACGGTTTATACTCTTGTCCATATACCGGGGTGTATAATATTGGCGGAGTCGCCTGTTCTCCCCATCCTCCCCGGGCGGCTCCTTTTTTGCGCGTTTTAGCGATGGTTATTTGGCTGGATGTTTTATTTCGCATCCATGAATGATGTCTTCGCCCGGCGTGTAATACACCTCGTCTCTACCTGTGCCACACCGGAGAATATCCCGTGAACCGTCGTTAGTTACGGAGTGCGAGCCTCCGCGCACTGTGTCGTTTCCCGGACCGCCGTTTACACGATCCTTCCCATCGCCACCCTTGACTAGATCGTCGCCGTCGCGGCCGAAGATGCGGTCGTCGTCCCGCTTTCCCTTGAGCCCATCGTTTCCAGGCCCGCCATACATGACGTCGTTACCTCCCCAGCCGCGCATCTTGTCGTTACCCGAGGTGCCGTGCATCGTGTCTGCCTTTCGGGTGCCATCGCACACGCTGGCGCCGACCTTGCAGCTTATAGTCGCAGCCAGTGCAACTCCGGCTATCACGAAGATCGTTACTGCCATGAACGTGAACAGCAGCATAAATCGTTTCATCTATTTCTCCTCACGAGCCGCTCGATTACGAAGGTATGGATTATTATCGGCCGTGAAGCCGCAAACCTTTAATTCGAGCGCTGCTATTAGCCCAGGAAGATGAGGGCGACGGTGCTCAACCCGAAGAGGCCGACCACGACCAGGGTGAGCCGGTTCAGGTTCTTCTCCATGATGGTGGTGCCGGAGAAGGTGCTCCCGATCCCGCCCCCGAGCGAGGAAGACAGCCCGCCTCCCTTGCCGGAGTGCAGGAGGATCATCCCTACCAGGGCGATGCAGAACAGCGTATGCAAGAAAGCCAATACGTATACCATGGCGGCTACTCTACCACATGGATGTAAGCTGCTCCATCAGGCATCCCGAGAGGCCGTCAGCCGGCCGCCTCGATCAGCTTGACGAACGATTCGACTTCCAGGCTCGCCCCGCCGACCAGCGCGCCGTCCACGTCGTCCTGGCCCATGATCTCCGCCACGTTGTCAGGCTTGACCGAACCGCCGTAGAGGATACGCACCGCTCCGGCGAACTCCTCGCCTTTAAGCTCCTTGAGGAGACCGCGAATCTGTCCTATCGCATCCTGAGCGTCCCCCGGCGTCGCCGTATCTCCCGTTCCGATAGCCCAGACCGGCTCGTAAGCGAAGACCAGAGAATCGCCACCGGCGTCTTGCAGGATCTCCATCACGGCGCGGACCTGACCGGAGACCTTCTCCCACATGCCGCCGGAGTCGCGCTCCTCCTTGGTCTCGCCCACGCAGACCACAGGCAGAAGACCGGCATCGACGGCCCGGCGCGTCTTTTTGGCGACCGTGTCGTCAGACTCGCCGAAGATCTCACGCCGCTCGGAATGCCCCGTCAGCACGGCCTCGACCCCGATTTCCTGCAACATCGGGACCGAAACTTCGCCCGTGAACGCCCCGGAGTCCTCGTAATAGAAGTTCTGCGCCCCCGCGAGCACCACGGAATCCCCAGACATACGGGCGACTTCGGAGAGGCAGGTGAGCGGCGCGAAGACCGCGACGTCCACTTCCTCCACGTCGGCCGCGCGCGGCAGAAGCGCGGCAGTGTACTGCTGCGCCTCCAGGACGGTTTTGTTCATCTTCCAGTTCGCCGCCATCATCGGACGCCGTGACATTTAAGCCTCCCTCTCTCTACTTGTCCGGCAGGACGGCCACACCCGGCAGTTCCTTGCCCTCTACATACTCCAGCGATGCTCCGCCGCCGGTCGATATGAAGCTCATCTCGTCTTCCACACCGAGTTTGTTCACGGCGGCGACCGAGTCCCCGCCTCCCACGACGCTCGTCGCCTCGCTCTCCGCGACCGCGCGAGCGACACCCTCGGTCCCCTTGGCGAAGGCGTCCATCTCGAAGACGCCCATCGGGCCGTTCCAGAAGATGGTCTTCGCATCCGAGATGTGTTCCCGGAAGCGCTCGACGGTTTCCTGGCCTATATCGAGGCCCATCCATCCCTCGGGGATGCCGTCCACCCCGACAGCCCGGCTCTCCGCGTCTTCTTCCATCTTCTCCGCCACGACCACGTCCACCGGCAACACCAGTTTGCCGCCCGCTTCATTCATGAGACGTTCGGCCTCGCTCAGGTAATCGTCCTCGACCAGGGATTTGCCTACCTCGTAGCCCTGGGCCTTGAAGAACGTGAAGCACATCGCGCCGCCGATAAGCAGCGTGTCCGCGATGCCAAGCAGGGTCTCTATGACCCCGAGCTTGTCCGAGACTTTGGCCCCGCCCAGGATGGCAACGAAGGGCCGCGCTGGATCCTGTAGCACGCTATCCAGGTAGTCTACTTCCTCCGCCAGCAGCAGTCCCGCCGCCGCTGGAAGCAGCTCGCCGACGCCGACCGTTGTCGCGTGCGCGCGGTGCGCCGCTCCGAAGGCGTCGTTCACGTACAGGTCCGCGAGAGAAGCGAGTTGCTTCGCAAACTCAGGGTCGTTCTTCGTCTCGCCCGCGTAGAAGCGCGAGTTTTCGAGCAGCACGACGCCTTCTCCGTCCGAGTCGTCGAGCGCCTTCTCGACGCTGGGGCCGACTGACTCGTCGAGTTTAAGTACCGGCTGATTTAGAAGTTCCCCGAGATGATCTGCGACAGGGTCCATCTTGTACTTCGGATCCGGCTCGCCCTTCGGACGCCCGAGGTGAGAGATCAGAACGGGATGAGCCCCCTCGGATAACAGGTATTGGATGGTCGGCAGCGCCCGTTTTATCCGGGTGTCGTCCGTAACCTTGCCGTCTTTGATCGGCACGTTGAAATCCACCCGCACCAGAACCCGCTTGCCCCGCACGTCGAGGTCCCTAACGCCCCGCTTGTTCATCATACCTCCAAGAGAGTTAGAGCCCCGGGAGCGTATTGATGCCCCCGGACCCTGAAAAGCTTTCTAAAGGATTTACCTACAGCCTCTCGCCCATGTACTCCACGAGGTCGGCGGTGCGGTTGGAGTAGCCCCACTCATTGTCGTACCAGCCGAGGATCTTGGCGGTCTTGCCGTTGGACATCGTGAGCGGCGAGTCGAAGACGCAGCTAGCCGGGTTCCCGACGATGTCGCGGGAGACGATGGGCGCATCGGAGTATTCGAGGACGCCACTCAGCTCGCCATCAGCGGCCTTCTTGAAGGCCGCGTTGATCTCATCAACGGACGCCTCGTTCGTCAAGTTGGCGACGAAGTCGGTTATGGAACCGTCGGGGATCGGGACTCGCAGCGACATCCCATCGACCTTACCCTCAAGCTCCGGGTAGATGACACCGACGGTGCGCGCCGCACCCGTGGAGCTCGGGATGATGGACTGAGGCGCCGACCGGGCGCGCCGGGGGTCCTTGTGCGCCGTGTCGAGCAAGCTCTGGTCGTTGGTGAAGGCGTGACAGGTGGTCATGTAGGCCGACTCGATACCGAAGTTGTCGATGAGCACCTTCGCCATCGGAACCACGCAGTTGGTCGTGCAACTGGCGTTCGAGACGACGCTGTGGTTATCGGGATCGTAGTCCTCGTGGTTGACCTTGTAGACGAAGGTTCCGTCAACGTTCTTGGCCGGGGCGGAGATGATGACCTTCTTCGCGCCACCTTCGATGTGCTTGGCTGCAGCCTCTCCGTCCGTGAAGACGCCGCTCGACTCGACTACGATATCCGCGCCAACGTCACCCCAGGGGATCTGGGCGGGGTCCCGCTCGGAGAAAGTCTTTACTTCACGGTCGCCAATGCGGAAGATATTCCCCTCATAGCTCACGTCCTCATCCCAGATGCCATGCACCGAGTCCCGCTTGAATAGAAGCGCGAGGCTCTCGAACGGCATGAGGTCGTTGGCGGCCACCAGCTCGATGTTGCTGCCGCGTTGCATTGCGGCCTTCGCGACGAGCATCCCTATCCGGCCGAAGCCATTGATCCCTATTCGTACAGCCACAGTTTCTCCTTCTCTAGTTTCTCACTCCAAATTGCTATTGTGCCCGAAAAGCCAGAGCATTAACAGCCCCGGCAAATGTAATTAGCTTTCCGAACTGGATTTCGCCGGCCGGCCACCGATCTCCAGCAGCCGCCGCAGGCGGTGATTCGCGGCGCTTTTTCCGAGGTTGCCCAGCCGGGCCAACTCGGCAAGCGAGGCGTCCGGATTTTCGAGCCGCAACTCCAGCATCTCCCGCAACGCGGGCGGCAGTGTCCGGGGATCGAGCGCTTCGAGTATTTTTTGCTGGCGGGCGGCGGCGATGGCGGTTCGTCCAGCGTTGGCCGCGTCGAAGTTGGTAACGCGGTTGGCGTTCGCCTTCGCCTCGCCCAGGACGGCCCGCGCTTCGTACTCCAGCACGGCGTCGTGCATGCCCATCTGGGAGAGCAGGGTCGTTACGCCGTCGGCGCTCTTCGTGTAGGCGACCCACCGGCCGCGGCGGCGCGTAACTTTTAGAGGAGCCCGCGAGAAGTCCGCGACGCGCCAGATGAAATCCTCGTCGCGGTGGACGAACTCCAGATGATGCCCGCCGCGACTAGCGGGGCGGGTCACGGAACCGCACCCCTGAAAGGCCCCACGCAGATAGAATGCGCGATCTCCGTAGCCTCGGGACGAGCGCGCCGCGCGCAACTCCTCGGCGGCCTGTATCGTATGGTTGCCTTCCACGCGCACCGCGTACCTGGCCCGGCCAAATCGATCCGGGTTCACGGGCGATAGCTTCGGGTCGAGGCCGAACTCCGAGCGCCACAGCCGCATCACGGAGCGGGCCACGGCAGCGCCAGGAGTCAGGAACGTGACCCCTTCATCGTCCCACGCTCCGGCGGCGTCGAGCAGACCGGCGAGTTCCGGGCGGCGCGTCCGGCGGGAGTTGGCGTCCGCGGAGGCGCCGGCGGCGAGTTGGCGGCGGACCTCAGAGGCGAACGAGGACAGCCCGGCACACCTCCTCCGCGAGTCTCTGGGGATCGTGCCGTACTCCAGGCCGGCTATCTTCGGAGAGCAGGTTCGCCTCGCGCACTCTTACTCCCATTTCCTCTAATACGTCGAGGTCTACTTCGACCCGCTCGGCTTTCTCCGCCTCGTAGCGTCTGAGAAGGTCTTCGGGTAGATCTCCGAAGTGAACCAGGACGTCGGTTACGGTGACTCCCGCGTGACGGGTAAGCGCCCGGAGGTGATCCGAGACGGTAAACCCGTTCGTCTCTCCCCCTTGCGTCATCACGTTCGCCACGTAGAGCACCGGACCCGCGAAGTCCACGAGCGCCTCGCGCACCCCGCCGCCGAGCAGCGCCGGTATGGTGCTGGTAAACAGACTTCCGGGACCGAGCACCACCACGTCCGCAGCCTCTATCGCCTCCAATACGCCTGGCGGCGCCTCCGCGTCCGCCGGTTCGACCGCGACCTCCGAAACTTTCTTCCCGACGGAACCCACGAGCGACTCGCCGTGAGTAACCGTGCCGTCGGCGTAACGGACAACCAGAGTCAGGCTCTCGGTAGCGGCCGGGAAGACGCGGCCTTTTATCCGCAAGAACCTCGCCGCCTGCTCGACGCCCTCGCAGAACCCGCCGGCCATGTCCGAGAGGGCGGCGATGATGATGTTGCCCACGCTGTGGTCGTTCAGGTCCCCCGGTCCCTCGAAACGGTAGTTGAAGACCTCGGCGAGCCTCTGCCGTCCGGCGAGCGCCACCAGACAGTTCCTCACGTCTCCGGGCGGCGCGACGCCCAACTCCTGGCGCAGCCGGCCGCTGGAACCTCCATCATCGGCGACGGTCACGACAGCCGTGAGGCTCCCGACTCGATCTTTTAATCCTCGTAGCAAGACGGGAAGTCCGGTACCGCCGCCAAACGCGACTACCCGCAAGTCTTCTATCCTCTCCATAAAGCTGAGTTTACCCGGCTAGTTCGTCAGCCGCTCGCGGCCGTGGGGCTCGGTGAAGTCTATGATCGGACCTTTCGGCACTATACGGGTCGGGTTGATGGACTCGTGGCTCCGGTAGTAGTGCTTCTTTATGTGGTCCATGTTGACCGTTTCTGCTACGCCGGGCTGCTGGTAGAGGTCCTTGAGGTATCCCCAGAGGTTCGGATAGTCGACGATGCGCCGGAGGTTGCACTTGAAATGACCTTGGTAGACGGAATCGAAGCGCACGAGGGTAGGGAACATGCACCAGTCGGCCTCGGTGATCCTGCCTCCGCACAGGTAACGACGCTCACCGAGTACGCCCTCCCAGTGGTCGAGCGCATCGAATAGCTCGGTGACAGCCTCCTCATAGGCCTCCTGCCGGGTGGCGAAGCCGGAGCGGTAGACGCCGTTGTTTATGGTGTTGTAGATGGCGTCTATCGTGAAGTCGATATCTTCTCGCAGGTCTTCGGGATAGAAGTAAGCGTCCGTCGTGGCAAAGTCCTCGAACTCGGTATCGAGTATACGGATGATGTCGCGGGACTCGTTGTTGACGATGGTCTGCGTCTCTTTGTCCCAGAGTACCGGCGTGGTGACGCGGCCCGTGTAGTCCGGGTCGGCTTTCTGGTAGACCTCGCGCAGGTACTTCGCGCCGTTGACGGTGTCGGGGATCACGCCAGGCTCGTCGTGGAAAGTCCAGCCGTCATCGCCCATAAAAGACCCGACCGCCGAGAGACCTATGACGTCTTCGAGACCCTTGAGCTTCCGCATGATGGCCGTGCGGTGCGCCCACGGACAGGCCCAGGCGATGTACAGGTGGTACCGTCCGGCCTCCGCCTCGAAGCCGCTGGAACCGTCCGCCGTCACCCGATCGTGGAAGCTAGTTGACGAGCGGACGAACTTTCCCTGCTCGTTCGCCCACTGATTCTCGCTCTTCCACTTGCCTTCGACCAGCATTCCAGCCATATTAGACCTCCAATTTCGGGTTTCAGGCATCAGGTCTTAGCCATCTGCCTTGTCACGAGATTGTAGCGCAGCGGTTTGGCCGTGGGTCCTGGCTAGTCTCCGGCGTCGCGGTGGCGGATGAAGAGGTCCACGTTCATCTCTTCGGTGAGGGGAGTGAGGGTGCGGCGCAGCTCTTCCACGATCGCAACGGAGCGGTGACGACCGCCGGTGCATCCCACCCCGACGGTGAAATACGTCTTTCCCTCTGCCGTATACCGGGGTAAGAGGAAAGAGAGAAGGTCGCGTGTCTTCTCCAGGAACTCCTGGCAATCTTCCGAGCCGAGGACTGCGTCGCGCACAGGCTGGTCGAGGCCTGTTAGCGGGCGGAGGGCGGGATCGTAGTGCGGGTTCGGGAGGAAACGGACGTCGAGGAGCGTGTCCACGTCCATGGGCGCGCCGTGCTTGAAACCGAAGGAGATGAGGCTGACCGTGAGCCGGTTGGAGAGAGACTCGGCAAGTTTCTTGAACCTCAGGCGCACGTCGAGCGCCGAGTATCCGGTGGTGTCCACTACGAGGTCGGCCTTCTCGCGCAGGTTCGCCAGATCCCGCCGCTCCTCCCGGATGGCTTCCAGCACGTCGCCGTTGCGCGCCGCCGGGTGCGGCCTGCGGCTCTCCTTATAGCGCCTCACGAGCGAAGAATCGTCCGACTCTATAAACAGTATCCGGCGCTCGAACCCGTTCTCCGGCGACATCGTCTCCAGGCTCCGTTCCAGTTCCTCCCCGAAGTACCTACGTCCCCGGCTATCCATCACCACGACCACGTCCTCAGGCCCGCCAGCAGTTTCGAGGACGGCCGGGATCATTCGCGGCGGCAAGTTGTCGATGCAAAAGTAGCCCGCATCCTCGAAAGCGTGAAGAGCGTTCGACTTTCCGGCCCCGGAGAGACCGGTGATGACAACAAACCGGCGTCTGGCCGCGTCTGGGGTGTCCTCGACCCGCGGCGTCTCGTGACTCACGATGCCCCAGACCCTCTCTCCTGTGGTGAGGTAATCATTTTGCAACACGACAGTAGCACCTTGATCCATGACCCGCAACGGAAAATCCGTATATTTAAGAGAGATTTAAAGAAGGCTCTTGATTTCGGGTATCAGCCATCAGTAAGTACGCCTGAAATCCGTCATCTATCTGTGAACCCTGGCATGGACCTCTCGGGCGACCCGGCCGGGGAGCCCTGGCACGGATTCAAGCTCCTCTAAAGAGGCGTTCAAGAACGCCTGCGGGGTGCCAAAGTGGTCCAGGATCCTCTTTTTCCGGGTCGGGCCGACACCGGGGAGTTCGTCGAGGACCGAGGCGGTCATGGCCTGGGTCCGCAGCTTGCGGTGGTAGGTGTTGGCGAAACGGTGCGCCTCGTCGCGGACGCGCTGAAGGAGGTAAAGCTCGGGCGAGTTGCGCTGCAGCAAGACAGGCTCGGGGCGTCCCGGCTCGAATACCTCTTCATCGCGCTTGGCGAGTGAACGCAGGGGGATGTCCGGCAATTCGACGCCGACCCCGGCTTCCTCCAGGACCGGGGCTACCGCGGATAGCTGTCCCTTACCGCCGTCCAGCAGGATAAGATCCGGCGTCGGGAACTTCTCGTCGTTGGCGCTCAAACGTTCGAGACGGCGGCGGATAACCTCGGCCATGCTGGCGAAGTCGTCGGCCCCCTCGACGGTCTTTATCTTGAACCTCCGGTACTCGCTCTTGGCGGTCCTCCCACCCTGGAATACGACCATCGAGGCCACGGAGTTCGTTCCCATCGTGTTCGAGATGTCGTAGCACTCTATCCGCATCGGGAGCCGAGGCAGCGCCAGCTCCTCCCTCAGCGTGTCGAGCGTCGAGGCTACACGGTTGCGTTTGGCCTCGTCCAGCGCCTTCTCGTGGGCGAGGCCAAGCTCCGCGTTCCGCACCGCCGTCTCCAGGATCCGCCGCTTATCTCCCCTCTGAGGATGACGGATCTCGACCCTAGTCCCGCGCCTTTCCGAGAGGTGTTCGGCGAGTGGAGCGATTACTTCATCCGGCGCATCGGACTGCAGAAGCACCTCACGGGGGACGGCGGCCGTACCGTAATACTGCGGGATGAACTGGAACGCCACATCCTCCGCCTTCGCCTCACCGTAGTTATCCAGGAGGAAAGAATCACGTCCAGCAACCTGTCCGTCACGCACGGCGAAGACCTGCACGCACGCCGACTCGCCCTCGACGTAGGCTCCAACCGCGTCGAAAGAGTCCTCGGAGGCGATTGTCGCCTGCTGACGGTCGCGCACGTGGGAGAGCGCGCTAAGTTCGTCCCGGAGCTTCGCGGCGCGCTCGAAATCCATCTCGCGGGCGGCCTCGCGCATCGCGGTCTCGCGTTCACGGATCAGGGGCGCGACCCGGCCTTCGAGGAAGGAGATCACATCGGAGATAATGCGGTCGTATTCCTCTTTCGTCACCGCCCCGACGCACGGCGCGGCCGAGCGCCCAATGTGGTAGTTGAGGCACGGCACACCGCTGCGGCGGCCCGGCTCTGGTCCCCGGCACTTGCGGAACGGGAAGGTCTTGTTCAACACGTCGAGCGTGGCGTGTACGGAGCCCGCGCTCGGGAAAGGTCCGAAGTAACGGTGGCGCGGATCGTGGACGGAGCGGGTGGCGAAGACTCGCGGGTACTCGTCGCCGGTCGTCACCACGATGTACGGATAACTCTTGTCGTCCTTCAAAGAGGCGTTGAAGCGCGGACGGTGACGCTTTATGAGGTTCGCCTCCAGGACCAGCGCCTCGGTCTCTGTACGCGTGGCTATGAAATCTATCTGGGCGACACGCTCTCGAAGCTCGGCTATTTTGGGGCGGCCGTCGCCCGAGCGGGTGAAGTAATTGGCGACCCGGATTCGAATATTCTTCGCCTTGCCGACATAGATAACCTTCTCATCCGCGTCCTTGAAGATATACACGCCGGGAGAAGATGGGAGGTGTGAGCGATCCGGATACCCGTTCTGAGACATCGCGTGGATTATACCGCGCGGGCCGCGAAGATCACCGTTCTAGCGAGGCTTCCGGCGAGGCTCCTTGCGCCGGATGGTCGCGCCCGGTGGGATCATGTCGTCCCCCCCGGCCCGCGCGTATCCCGAACCCGAGACGTAGCCGCCCAGCGCGGCGGAGACGGTTGACATGAGGGCTCCGACCACACCGGGAAGATCGAAGTCCGTCCCTATTACCAAGAGACCGGCAACTAACGCCAGCGCCGCTCCGGCAAGAGCCAGCCTGCGCCGCGACGCGAAGTCCGCTCCCCTGGAATACAGGGCGTAAATAACCAGGACAGTCGCCGCGAGCGTGAGCGGAACGAAGGCGTAGTAGGCCGGGCTTCCGGCCAATCCGGGGAAGACAACGTCCCGGAAAGCCTCGTCGCGCCGGTTCAAGCCTAAAGTCACGGCGAACCATTCGAGGGCGAAGAACCCGCTCCAGCCGATCAGGGCTCCTATCCCGGCTCCCACGCGGGTAGCGCGCCGGCGCTCCGCCCGGTAGGTCCGAATTCCGAGGACGGCTCCCAGGAGCATGCCGGGTATGATCAGCACGAGCCCCAGGAACGAGAGCCGGGGCAGGGCGTATCCGAAGGCATCCTCCACGCCGGCATATCTAAAGGCAAGCCACAACAAGAAGGCCACGGCGAGAAAGACCAGGATGCCCATATACACCCAGGTCACGCACCCGAAGCCGCGCCGGGAGCTGGGCCGGATGCCCTGCTGGTCATCGTTCGAAGAGCCGTTGCTTCTAGCCGACATGGACCGCCGCTTCATGGACCGTCTTCTCGAAGTGACGCAGGAGCGTGGGAGCCACGTCGGTGATCCTTCGCGGGGCGGGGACTCCACTCGCCAGCACGAACACGTTCGAGTCGCTGGCATGAAGTGACCCGTGATCGCTCGCCACATGATAACCGCCGGAGCCCTCGCCGAACGTATATCCCGGCGTCGCCGAGAGCACCACGTCCCCGCACCTCGGAGAGCGCAGACATCCCCACAGCCGCTCCAAAGCGTCCGGGTATTCAACGTAGCGCAGAATGTCTTCCGAGACTTCGAGGTCCAGGGCGCGGAGGTCCCCGTTGATCTCCCAGCTTCGCCCGAATTGGTCTCGCGGTCCAGTGCCGGGCCGGAAACGCAACTCACGCCCGAGCCGGCGAACCACGGCCCACTCGCCTTCCAGCCAGGCGGCGAGGTCAACGCCCCGGCGTCCGGCCAGTCCCTCGACGACAGATTTCAGGTTCGCGTCAGCGCCGAGGTACAGCAACGCGGCGCGTCCGTTCGGAACCACGACCACGCTTACTCCCAGTGTGAAACGTGCCTTCACCCCGAAAGAGACGCGTTCGCCGGGGATCTTTCGCAGGTCCACGTAACGACGTTTCGGCAATAGCGGCGAATGTCCATGGTCGGAGAGCGCGAGTACCGCGTACTCGTCTAGCACCTGGTCCGCTCCACCTCCAGCCTCGAAGATTCGGCCGACGTACCCATCCGCCTTCTCAACCCATCGGCGTTGCGCTACGAGCCCGTGATGGTGGGCGATCGAATCGCCTTTGAAGAAGTAGACCAAATTGAAGGGCGCGGCCCGCTCCTTCACCAACATCGCCCCGATCTGGGCGGCGTATTCATCGTTGATGCCGACTGACTGGCGGATACCGCCGTGTGCCTTGCGCCCGCTAAGACCTGTCTTACGGCTGTAGAACAAGTCTCCCATGTAGTATTCCTTCGGGCCATCCACGGAAGGACCCAGGTAACGGCTGCCCTTCAGGTAGCCTTCTACGGTCTTCATCCGAACCGGGTGTTCGTGAGGACCGCGCCGCACCGGAAAGTTGACGCAAGCTCCATCAAAGCCGCGTTCGTGAAGGTCCTCGAAGAGAGTGGCGGCATGCAGGTCGTCGCGGTTCATGCGCCAGACATTGTTGTGGAAGACTTTTATGGGGCCGGTAGCCATTACCGTTTCCGTCATGGCGCCGTAGACCACGACGTGTTTCTCGTCTTCTTCGTACCAGGCGTGGCCGATAATGCCACTCTTCGCCGGGGCCTCGCCGGTCGCTATCGCCGCCGTCGCGGCGGGCGTAATGCTCGGGAAGACCGAGACCGCGTCCCAGACCGCCTCGCCCCGTTCGGCTATCGCCTTCAGGTTAGGCGCGCCACCGTCCCTGATCGCCGCCCGCAGAACGTCCGGGCGGAGGCCGTCGAGCACGAGTAGCAGGACAGGCTTGGGAGATAGGTTGTCATACGGGCTCGACAAATCCAGCATATTCTATCCGGTTCGCTTACCTGCGGTCCGGAACACTCTTACACCAGGAGACAAATCTTGATCCATAGCAGCACAAACGGCGTCTCGCGGCATCCTTATCGTTTTATCGGGACGTTGAGAAAGGCTATTGGTTAGCGGTTGCGGGAGCCTGTTGCGGCGCTGGCGCTGACTGGTCGACACTCGGCGACGCGCCAGAACCACCAGCAGGTAGTTGGTTCGTTGGATCCGTCTGAGGCGCCGGGACCCCGGAGTCCTGAGTTTGAGTCTGCGTACCACCAGCAGGTAGTTGGTTCGTTGGATCCGTCTGAGGCGCCGGGACCCCGGAGTCCTGAGTTTGAGTCTGCGTATCCGTACCCGACGAAGATTGGACTCCCGTCCCGCTGCTCGGGTTCGCGGGCTGGGCAGCAGAGTTGGAGGGAGCCTGCTGTACGTCCTGCTGAGCGTTGGAGTCCTGTTTGTTCAAGAGGTTGCTCAGGCCGTTCGAACCGCTCTGCGTCTGCGTTCCGGAGGTGTTCTGGGAAGTACCATCGTAAACCTTCGCACCGCCGCCGGAGAAAGTCGACTTCGCACCCGTACCGTCTAGACCAAGCGGATGAACGCCAGGGTTCGCTCCCACGGCGCATTTGGACCACAAGCCGCAGGAGAGATTGTTGCCGATCAGCGCTTCCGCGCCGGTGATGGCGACCAGACCGATCACAAACGCCGCGATAGCCGCGACGAAGCCCTTGATCATTATGGAGCGCCGGCTGAAGGTGGGAAGATGAGAGAACCAGCCGAGAGCGGCCCGGAGGCGGCCCATAAAGTTTTCCCGGAGGTCCGGCCGTCCGGGAATGGTGGGCGCATCTATACGACCGGCCTTATGCCGGTTTGCCCGTGCCTGTATCTTAGAAGGTATCTTGCTTACGCGGCCCGTTGCGCTCTCTAGGTAGGCCTTCAGAATCGCGCCCCCACCGGTGATGATCATGCTCGTAAGCGCCGCCCCTAGTAAGGTCCCGGCCACCCCGAACTTGGAAGTAACTATCGCCGCCGTCGTCGAGGCCAGCCCGGCCGCCAGTACCTGATGTCCGCTTACCGCGGGAGTATGTCTCGCTGCGTCGCTCATGGTGAAGAGCCTATCAGTGAGTCCTCCGTGTTTCAAAGGAAAATCATACTCTATTCGAGAATCTATGTAGAAGGTTTCACACCCTGGCAGTTCTGGCGGCGGGTAACCTGCTGCGCCGCTACAATTCCATCCGAGAATAAAGACTAATAAAAGCCAAAAGGTGGAGGGGTTTATGGAAGCGCGCGAAGGGAAATTCTCGGGACTTTTCGAGGTAATACAGGAGTATGCTCAAGGAGACTACGATCATCAGGACAAGGCCCTTCAGATCATCGCTGGCACCTACGTCTTTATGTTCGAGTCCGAGGACATGCCCGACGCTCGCCCCGTGGTCGATGAGATCCTGACCCAGTACGACTACGTCTTCACCACCATCGAACGCGGCAACCTCGACCCTCTAAGTGTCGACGCCGTGGTGCGCGTCGCCCTCTACAAAGAGGAATATATGGAGTGGGGTATCAACTGCCTCGGTAAGGTCCTCGAAGGTCTCTTCAGCCGCTCGCGCAACGACGAAACGTACTCGGACTACATAGAGGATGCCCAGGGAGTCATCCGGGGCCTGGAGACGATAGTCGCGGGCTCCGTGCTCGAGGAGATCGTCGAGGGGAACGGCGATTGATCGACCCTCGCCGCCTCTAGCGCGCCGCCGCGGCTTTCTCTCCCACCTCTTCCCGAGTCCGCAGCGGCGACCAGAACAGCATTCAAGGTATAAACTTCATCTCTGTGCCCCCTAGAGGTTTCTTCGGCAAATTTGGCTGGCTCCTGGTCAGACTCCGGTACGTGGTGGTGCTCTTTTGGGCGATCGTGGCTCTCGCCGCCTACCTCTATCTGCCCCCGCTAGCCGACAACACGACCGGCAGCCTTTCGGATCTGGTACCAGAGTCGTCCCCGGCGATCCAGGCCGAACTATCTCAGGCTAATGGAGATGAGGGCTCGGCAGGTACCGGAGACAGTCTCACGGGACCGGTCGAGCCGCCCGCTATACTAATCTACTCGGACCCCGCCGGGTTTGACCGGAACGACCTGGAAAAGATGAGAGCCGGGGTCAGCTACCTCAACGGTCCACAGCAGCCCTACCGCGTGGAAGGGGCAGTACCGCTCGCGATCCGCAACGCCAAAGACTCTACGGAGATAGGTCCGGGACTACTGGGTCAGCGAGTGCTGCCGGTGCTGCTCTCTTTCGAGAAAGGGGCGAGCACGACCGGCATCTCCACCGGCGTCCGCCAGACCAGGGAAGCCCTGGACGGGCCCGGATCGCTGCGCGCGGAGGTGACCGGAGTACAGCCGGTCCAGGCCGATACCGTAGATCTCATCCAGTCACGACTGAGGCTGGTTACGATAGCTACGGCGCTCGCCATCTTCCTCATCGTGGCCTTCACGTACCGTTCGCTGGTCGCGCCGCTGGTACCGCTCGCCAGCATCGGGCTCGCGGCTTTCCTCACGCTCCGTGTACTGGGCTGGTTGGCAGTCGAGCAAGAGATAAACATACCCTCGCAGGTCGAGCCCATAATCGTCGTTTTGCTCTTCGGCGTTGGCACGGACTACGCTTTGTTTCTACTCTCAAGGACCCGTCAGGCCCTGCAAGAAGGACGCGGCCGGATCGAGGCCGCAAGCATCGGGGTGGAGAGAGTGGGCGGCGTTCTGCTCTCCTCGGCGACGGTTCTGGTCGCTGCTTTCGTTCTGCTGGTCTTCGCGCAACTTAGCCTCTACCGGACTCTCGGCCCCGGTCTGGCCTTCGCTCTCGCCCTCGTCTTTCTGATAACCCTGACCCTGGTCCCGGCGCTCCTGTCCATAATCGGTACGGCGGCCTTCGGACAGAGAAATCCACCGAGCGAAAACAACCCGGTGCGCGGTCCCCTACTCCGGCATCCGGCACTGGTCGGCGGCGCGCTGGCCGCCACCTTGATAGTTGCGGCCTCGGGCGCTCTCGGGCTGCGGGTAGGGTTTGACCTGCTGTCGAACCTACCCCAGGACTCGCCGGCCGCACGAGGCTACGAGGAACTCACCAGAGAGTTTCCTGGTGGGATTATCTCGCCGGTCAACGTGGTAGTAAGCGGCCAGAACCTGGGAGAGAAAAGCGACCAATTGCTGCAACTACAGACCGCGATGCAGACGGAATTACTGAAGTCCGGCAAGCTAGCGACGGCGACTATAGGACCGCAGTACGAGGGAGACATACCCGGCATCCAGTTCCTGACCCCCGATGGTTCGGCGGCCCGCATCCTGCTCATCTTCTACGGAGCCCCCTACTCGGCTGAGGCTCTGGATCAGGTCGGCAGGCTCCAGGAGGAGTTGCCTTCGCTCCTGGATCGGACCAGCCTCAAAGGAGCCACGGGAGCGGTCGGAGGACAGACGGCGCTGGCCGCGGCGGCACGGGATACTTCGGAGGCGGACCTCAGGAACCTCGCGCCGCTGGTCTTCGCCACTTCGTTCGTCGTGCTCGCACTGCTCCTGCGTACTCCCGTGGCTCCGTTCTACCTGTTGGGAGCCACGGCTCTCAGCTTCGGCGCTACCATGGGCATCTCTACCTTGCTCTTTCAGAATCTTCTCGGACAAGGAGGCGTCGTCTACTACGTCCCCTTCGCGCTGTTCCTTCTGTTAATGGCCCTGGGCAGCGACTACAATATCTTTATCATGGCGGCGATCCGGGAAGATGCCGGGAAGATGCCCCTGAGCAAGGCCGTGCCAACCGCCCTTGCCCGGACCGGACCTACGATCAGCGCCGCCGGTCTGGCGCTCGCGAGCTCCTTTTCTCTTTTGACCCTCATCCCCCTGCAGGACTTCTCCCAGATCGGCACGACTATGGCCCTGGGCATACTTCTGGACGCGTTCGTGATCCGTACCCTCCTCGTCCCCTCGCTCGCACTCCTCGTCGGTCCTCACGGCTTCTGGCCAAACAGGGTACGTCCTTGACAGCCATCCAGCGCGAGGAATAGCTGCGAGATGAGGCTCTCCCGGCGCCGGTTCCTCGCGGGAGCGGCGGTTCTGGCCGCCGCCGGTAGCGTCCCCACCTGGATGATCTCCCGGCGGCGAGGATCCCTGGAAGACCAGCGGCCAGAGCACGTAATTTTAGTAGATTGGGACGGCTTCGATCCCGCCTATCTCGACCGGGCTCCGACCCCGAACCTCGACGCTCTGACCGAACTTGGCAGCATCTCGGCAGCGAGGAGCACATACCCAACCATCTCCAACTCCGCGCGAGCCTCGATGTCCACCGGAGCCTATCCCGAGGTACACGGCAACCTCGCATATTATCTGGACCGGGAGACCGGGAAAGCCCTAGGCGAAAACCGTTCCTTAGCAGCCGAAACGGTCATGGAGACGCTCGCGGAGGCGGGCAAGACGGTAGCCTCGGTGCAGTGGTACATGGTGCAAGACCACGGCGTCGCCTTCGGAGATCCCAGGCACCTCTACGTGGAGCCGGGCGGCCTGTTCGGTGCCCGCGTGGACGCCGCGATAAATATTCTGGAAGGCTCTCCGGTGGATTCGGTAGGCGGCACGTCGAAGGTTCCCAAAGTGCCCGACTTCCTCGCGGTCTATGGTTCGGACCTCGACGATCTGGGTCACGCGGAGGGACCGGATGGCCCGAACATCGGGCCGCTACTCTCGGAGATGGACCGTCAACTCGGCCGGCTCGTGCAGGCCACGAAGGACGCGGGTATCGACAGACGGACGGCCTTCATCGTGACCGGAGATCACGGGATGACCGGCTGGAAGAAGAACCTTACGCCGAGCTTGCTGGATAGGATCTCCTCGGCGGGCTACGCCCCTGAGGTCGTCACCTCTGGCGGCTCGCCGAAACCCTCCACCGAGGTCGTACTCATCACCGGCTCCGTCCGCACCGTCACCATCGCCCTTCGCGGACAGACGACTACAGACAGAGGAAGACGCAAAATCACCGCCGCTGTCGAAGCCGCTCCGCACGTGGCGAAGGTTCTCGGCACGGCTGAACTCGCGGATTTGAGCGCCGGCTACGGGTCCGATGTTCTGGTAGCCGAGGCGGAAGAACCCTGGGGCTTCCTATCACCGGGAGAGTCAGCCGGCGCGGCTAGAGGAGCCCACGGAAGTACCAGAGAGATGCCGGTTCCGCTGCTGTTGTCGGGAGCAGGAATCCGCCAGAACTCGGCCCCACGCGACCCGCGGCTCGTAGACGTAGCGCCCACCGTTTGCGCGCTGCTGGGGACACGTCCGCCAAAAGATGCGCAGGGTAGAGTCCTCCAAGAAGCGCTGGGGATATAAAGTTTCCCGCAGTTTCAGCTAGCTGCCATTACCTCCGGCATTAGGCCGCGCAGGAATCGGCCGGTGTGCGAAGCCTCGACGCGGGCTACATCCTCGGGAGCGCCGGTGGCAACGATCTCACCACCACCGTCGCCGCCTTCGGGACCGAGGTCTATGACGTGGTCGGAGGACCGGATCACATCCAGGTTGTGCTCGATGACGATTACCGTATTCCCTGCGTCTACCAGCCGGTGCAGGATGTGCAAGAGCTTCTCCACGTCGGCGAAGTGCAGCCCCGTCGTCGGCTCGTCCAGGATGTAAACAGTCTTGCCGGTCGCCCGCTTCCCTAACTCACTGGCGAGCTTGACTCTCTGGGCTTCGCCGCCGGAGAGCGTGGTTGCGGGCTGGCCGAGACGGACGTATCCGAGGCCCACGTCGCGCAGAGTCTCCATGCGGCGTGAGATCGCCGGTACAGGCGCGAAGAACTCGCACGCCTCCTCAATGGTCATGTCTAGCACGTCGGAGATTGACTTGCCCTTGTAGGTGACGCGCAGGGTCTCGGTGTTGTAGCGACGGCCCTTACAGACCTCACACGGAACGTAAACGTCCGGCAGAAAGTGCATCTCTATGCGGATCTGACCGTCCCCTCGGCACGCCTCGCACCTACCGCCTTTGACGTTGAAGCTGAAACGTCCGGGTTTGTAGCCCCGGATCTTTGCCTCCGGCGTCGCCGCAAAGAGCTGGCGGATGTGGTCGAAAACCTTGGTGTAGGTCGCTGGGTTCGAGCGCGGCGTTCGGCCTATGGGGCTCTGGTCGATGTCTATGACCTTGTCCACACCCTCCACACCATGCAAACCTGCGTGGCGTCCGGGACGGTGCTTGCCGCGGCCGACGGCGTTAGCCAGGGCCTTGTACAGAATCTCGTTGACCAGCGTGCTCTTCCCCGAACCCGATACGCCTGTCACGCACGTAAACACGCCCAGCGGGAATTCGACGTCTACATCCTTCAGGTTATGCTCCATCGCGCCGAGCAGTTGTATCGCTCCGCTCGGCTCGCGCCGCTCCTCGGGTGGTTCTATCCTCCGTCGTCCGGACAGGAAGTCTCCCGTCACCGACCGCTCCTCGGCCTCGATATCTTCTACACTCCCGGCGGCGATGATCTCGCCGCCGTGTATACCGGCTCCCGGCCCCACGTCCACTAGGTAATCCGCCGCCCGGATCGTCTCTTCATCGTGCTCGACAACGATCAAAGTGTTCCCGAGATCCCGCAGCTTCTCAAGTGTCGTCAACAGCCGCCGATTATCCCTCTGGTGCAGACCGATGGACGGCTCGTCCAGCACGTACAGCACGCCCACCAGCCCACTCCCGACCTGGGAAGCCAGCCGGATGCGCTGCGCCTCGCCGCCGGAGAGCGTCCCAGCCGAGCGGCTGAGGGTGAGATAGCCCAGACCAACGTCCACGAGGAACCCGAGCCGCTCCCGGATCTCCTTGACGACCCGCTCCGCGATGATCCACTCGCGCGGCGTGAACTCGACGCCCTGGAAAAAATTCTGCGCGTCCGTGACGGAGAGTTGGGCGAACTCGGCGATGTTCTTCTCCCCCACCGTTACGGCCAGCGCCTCGGGACGGAGCCGCGCGCCCTTGCACTTCGGGCAGGGAACGTGGCTCATGAACTCCTCGATCTTCTCCCGCCGGTACTCGGAATCCGTCTCGGAATAACGCCGCTCCAGGTTGCTGACCACGCCGTCGAACTGGGTCATGTACTGTCGGCGGCGGTTGTAGCGGTTGCGGTACGAGACGTAGATCCGCTCTCCGTTGGTCCCGAAGAGGATGAGCTTCCTGTGTTCTTCCGGCAACTCGCGCCACGGCACGTCCAGGTCTATGCCGTACTTTTCGGAGAGAGCCCCAAGCACGCTGCGATGGTACTCGGTCTGCGAGTTGGCCCACGGCACGACAGCCCCATCATTCACGCTCAGGTCCTCGTTCGGGACGGCGAGCTCAGGATCTATCTCAAGCCTGCTGCCCAACCCGTCGCAACGGTCGCAAGCGCCGTGCGGGCTATTGAAAGAGAACGTCCTCGGCTGTATCTCCGCGATGGACGCCCCGCAGTTGGTGCAGGTAAAGCTCTCCGAGAAGAGCATCGACTCACCGGGGCTGTCCTTCTCGACGGTCTCGATCTGAACCAAGCCCTCGGCCAGCTTCAGCGCGGTCTCGATGGAATCCGTGAGACGTCGCTCCATGCCCTCCCGGATCACCAGCCGATCCACCACCACGTCGATGTCGTGCTTGTAGTTCTTGTCCAAACTGAGGTCCACCGGAAGCTCATGCAACTCTCCGTCGACCCGCACCCGCGCGTAGCCGTCCTCCGCCAGGTCCTTGAACATCTTCCCATACTCGCCCTTACGCCCGCGAACGACCGGCGCGAGCACCATGAAGCGCGTCTTCTCCGGCAGCGCGAGAACCTTCTCGACCATCTGCTGCGGCGTGGATGAGGCGACTGGAAAGCCGCAGACGTGGCAGTGCGGACGTCCGGCGCGAGCGTAGAGGAGGCGGAGGTAGTCGTAGATCTCCGTCACCGTCGCAACGGTGGAGCGAGGGTTGTTGGAGGTGGTCTTCTGGTCGATGGAGACCGCCGGCGAGAGACCGTCTATGTGGTCCACGTCCGGTTTGTCCATCTGTCCGAGGAACTGCCGGGCGTAGGCGGAGAGGCTCTCGACGTAGCGGCGTTGGCCCTCGGCGTAGATCGTGTCGAAGGCCAGGGACGATTTACCGCTGCCGGAGAGTCCGGTGACTACGACCATCATGTCGCGCGGCAGTGAGACGGTAACGTCTTTCAGGTTATGTTCGCGCGCCCCCCGCACGACGATCTGGTTTTCGACGATCTCGCCTCACCTCTTCTCTTCGGGACTTTCGAGCAAGTATACGGCCTCAATGCGGGAGGCCAAAGAGTCTAATTCACAGTCCGCTATTTTAGCATCCAGTTTGCGATTTCGGCCGGGGAAGACCACAATGTATTCGGAGATTACAATACTTCTCGAATGGAGCGCGTGTGATCCTGAAGGACTTCAGCCAGATTCTCATGGAAGAATTTGGAGCCGCCTGCCCGGAGCCGGGCGACACCGAACGATACGTTCGAGGCGTCGCGCTGGATGAAGCCGTGAAGGGTTGGATCGAGACGGACGAAGTCGCGGTGACGGCGCGAGACTCGCTGGACGAGGAATTCCTCCAGGCCATCAAGGAAGCTGGCGCGCCAGCGGTGATCTGGCGGTCCGACACAGGGCCAGAGACCACCGTGACACAGCGGGCGGCCGAGTTCCGCCTGGGCCTGTTCGTCTTACCTCCTGATGTTCCACTCCGGAAGCTGTTGTCCATCTTCTCCGAGAGAGACGACCTTCTTCTGCACTCCCACGGCGCGGGACGGGCGCTTCTGGAGAGCGTAGCGGGCGAGTCTTCCATCGAACACCTGACGGCCCGCATCTCTGAGTTGCTAACCAGGGAGATAGTCATCGAGGACCCCGTCGGACGCCTCCTCGCCAACGCCTCCACTCACGAAGACGGCTCGACCGGCACGGGCCGCCTTCTACGGCTGATCGAGGACCACAGTCTGCGCGCCTCCCGCTCCTCCGGCGTCGACGAGACGCGGCGCGAGCGCCGTGACCGCTACGCCCGCCTCCCGGACGGTTACCTCTCCGTACCGGTCGAGCGCTGGCGCGTCGCGGACGAGGAGCTTTTCTGGACACCGATCGGTACGGGCGCGCCAGCCGGTTACATGTGGATGGACTTGACGGATAGGCCACTGACGCCACAGGACGTGGTGCTCCTGTACTGGGCGCGCCGCATCCTGGAGACGGAGCTTGGTAAAGAACGGATCCGGCTCGAGACGGAGCTCGGCGTCAGGGGCGACTTCGTCGACGATCTGGTGAACGGTCATTACGGCTCGGTAGAGTTGCTCCTGCAACGTGCCCAATACCTAGGCGCCAATTTGGCGGACGGGGCGCTCGTCGTTGTAGTGGATATAGACAACTTTGCCCGTTACCTGGAGCGACGACGGATGAAAGAACCAGCCATTCAAGAGCTAAAGAAACGCCTGGCCGACGCTGTTCGCCTCCAAACCCGTCAGGTCTTCTCCAACTTCCTGCTAGGTCCCCGCTCGGACAACGTTATATTGTTCATCGGCCGTCAGGAGAGTGGCGAGATCAAAGAGCTTCCCGAAGCCGCGCACCGGCTCGCGGGCCAGATACAGCGTTACGTCAAGGGGCTTCTGCCGGACCTCACCGTCTCAATTGGTATCGGCCGCTACAAGAACAACCCATCCGCGCTGCCGGACGCTTACTCCGAGGCCGATGTCGCGCTGGATATAGGCCACCGTATCCACGGTCCCTCCTCCATCTCGACTTTCGAGGGCGCCGGCACCTACAAGCTGCTCTTCCGCGTGCTGCAGGAGGACCCGGCCGAACTGGAGTCATTCTACGGCGAGACCCTGGAGCCGGTAGTCGCCTACGACTCCCGCTACGGAACGGAGCTGGTACACACTATCCTCACCTACCTGAGCAACGACGCGTCGACCGTCAAGACCGCCTCCGGTCTCTTCGCCCACCGGCACACCATCCGCTACCGGCTGGACCGTGTGAGCGAGCTAACCGGCCTCGACGTGGACCGCAGCGAAGACCGCGAACGCCTGACCCTTGGCATCAAGGCCATGCAGCTACTCGGACACGTCCCCGAACAACCCTCCCACCTCTCGGACCGTTAGCCTCATACGAGACTTTTTGGACATTTTGACCAATCTCGCCCCCCGTGGCAGCCCCGATCTTTGTACATTGGGCTAAAGACTGTCTTCACATAGAGGGCTATGCTGGCAGCGTCCGTTGACCTCATTGCAAGGAGGAAGTTATTTTGCGTCGGTTTGGCCTGTTACTCACTTTGTCTTTAGTCTTCATGCTTGCGCTACCGGGCGCGGCATTCGCAGCGGATAAGGTGTCCGTCGGGGATCTCTCTCTGGCGCTAGACACCGTGTGGGTGATCGTAGCCGCGGTCCTGGTCATCTTCATGCAGGCGGGATTCGCGATGTTGGAGGTCGGATTCTCCAGGATGAAGAACGTTGGTAGCGTAGTCGCCAAGATCATGGTGAACCTCGCTATCGCGGCGCTGCTTTTCTGGGCTTTTGGCTTCGCCTTCGCGTTTAGCGATGGCGGGGCGCTCAACTCGATCATCGGGACACAGGGCTTCTTCCTCGCCGTTCCCGCGGATAGCGTAAAAGAGGTTTACGCGGGTCTCTCGTGGACACAGGTTCCGCTCTCGGCCAAGTTCCTGTTCCAGGTGGCTTTCTGCGCGGTCTCACTGGCTATCGTGTGGGGTACGATGCTGGAGCGGACAAAGTTCGCTGTCTACGTTGTCTTCGCGGTAGTTTTCGCGGGTCTCATCTACCCGATGGTTGGACACTGGATCTGGGGCGGCGGCTGGCTCGGCGTCCTCGGGATGCAGGACTTCGCCGGTTCCACGGTTGTCCACCTCTCCGGCGCCATGGCGGCCCTTGCCGGAACTCTGTTGCTCGGCCCCCGTCTAGGCAAGTACGATGACGACGGCAACCCCGTAACCATCCCCGGCCACAACATGCCGCTGGCCGTGTTGGGCGTGCTAATCCTGTGGGTTGGCTGGTACGGGTTCAACCCCGGCTCGACGATGGCGGCCACCCCGCAGATCGCCGACATCGCCCTCACCACCACCCTCGCCGCGGCGGCGGGCGTGCTCGGCGCCATGATCATGAGCTATATATACCGGCGCAACGTCGACGTTGGAATGGGCGGTAACGGAGCTGTCGCGGCCCTCGTCGCCATCACCGCGCCCTGCGCATTCGTCGCGCCGTGGGCCTCCATAGTTATCGGGTTCCTGGCGGGCGTCATTATGTACGCGACGCTGGTCTTCGTGGACAAAATTGGGGTCGACGATCCGCTCGGCGCCATCGCGGCCCACGGCATGGGCGGTATCTGGGGTACGCTCTCCGCCGGTCTCTTCACGACTCCGGCGCTCGCGGCTGTCGGCAAGCCAGGCCTTTTCTACGGCGGTGGCTTCCACCAACTCGGCGTGCAGGCACTCGGCATCGTGGCAGCCGGTGGCTTCGTGTTCCTCTCTTCGCTCCTGGTCTTCGCGGTCCTCAAGGCCACAATCGGCATCCGGGTCAAGCCAGAACAAGAGCTAGACGGCCTCGACATCCACGAGCATGGAGTGTTCGGGTACGGCGAGCAGCTAATCGCCACCGACTACCAGAACGGCAACGGCCGGAAAACGGCCGAGCCTACGACGACGAGTGGTTCCACGACCAACACCTAGAGTCACGCAGCATTGCACCGGCCGGGCGTTTTGCCCGGCCGGTGCTTTTGAACGTCTGGCGCCCTGGGGAAACTTCTCCGGGGTTATTTATGTATCCTGGTTATGACAGACAACAGCTTAAGAAGCACGGAGGCAGGCTTGGAAGCACCGATAACACAGGCCACGGGACACAACAACAACATCGTAAGCGTGTATCCGGATCGGGTCGAGATCAAAAGCGGCTGGCAGGGCCAGAGCGTCGAGTCCATACACCTGCGGGATGTCTCAGTCATCAGCATCAAGGGCCTGGTCAACTGCGCCCTGAATATCCAGAACAACACTGGACAGGTCTACCAACTCACCCGAATGGCTCTCCCAGATGCCCGAAGAGTTAAGAAGACCATCGAGCAACAGAAACAAATGGCTGGCCTGTACGACTAGCCCAGCCATCTCGGGCTATCGCCAAAAAAGATTACGGCGACCACCGCAACGATAAAATGAGAGGTCCTCACCACTACTCGCCTCCCTCCACAGGATACTTACATTATAAGTACCGCCTATATACTGTAAGCTGTTGAGAAGATTTTCTCTAGGAGGTAATTAGATGATCATGGCTCGGAGGCAGCCGCTTAGTCGGGGTAGGATCCTTCAGGCGGCGGTAGGCTTCGTCGATAGGGAGGGACTCGAAGCGCTGAGCATGAGGAAGCTCGGGGCGGAGCTTGGGGTGGAGGCGATGTCGCTCTACAACCACGTGCCGAGCAAGGATGCGCTCCTCGATGGCATGGTCGAGGTTCTGCTGGGAGAGCTGGAAATCCCACCGGAGACCGAGGACTGGGAGGTGCGGGTGCGAGAGGCATACCGCTCCTTCCGGGGGCTCGCGCACGCGCATCCCAACGTCTTTCCCCTCTTCGTCGTCCGTCCGCCGGATACGATGGATGTAGTGTGGCTCGTCGAGGAGTTCATAGAGACGCTAAGAGGTGCGGGCTTCGACCCGGAGACGGCGTTACACGCTTTCAGGGTATTCTCCAGCTTCGTCATCGGTTACGCGATGTCCGAGATCCGGGGTTTCGCCTTGGAGCCCGCCAGCACCCGTCTGGGCGCCCACGCGCTGCCCCCGGAAAAATTCCCCCGTCTCTTCGAGCTAGGGCCTTATCTGGGGAAAGTAGATCACGACGCCGAGTTCGAGTTCGGCCTGAGCCTCATCTTCTCCGGACTGCGAGCAGAGCTACAAATACCCTGATTTAGCGCGGTCCGCTTGAATAACCTGCTCTCCAGGCGACCTTTGATCTTCTCGCTACTGCTCGTCCTGGCGCTGTTCGGCCTGACGCTCCTGAGCCGGGCCGCCATACCCTCCGCCCCGATCGGAGACGTATCCAAGCTCTCCCCCGAAGCCCTCAAACCACCCACCGCCCTACAACAAGCCCTCGCCACCTTGAAGACAGCAGATACCCTCTTCTGGACACTAACCGTTTTATTCGCCGCCATTCTGTTATCGGTCCTGGGCTGGTGGAGTGAGGCAGGTTTCAATCGTCCCTCCCGGTGGCGAAACCTGTATCTTCTGCTCATCTTCCCCCTGGTCATCTTCGTATTCACCCTATCGGACGGCTTTCTGCTACCAGAAACCTTGCAACTCCTGTCCGGCCTGCTCGTCGTATCCATCGCCGTCCTCGGCGAAGAAGTCATCTTTCGAGGCCTCCTGTGGCGAATACTAATTCCAGCAGGCCCCGTGTGGACCGTGATCCTGACCTCCCTCCTCTCCGGCGCGCTGTACCTGGCCCGATCCGCGACCGGCGGCCCCTGGCCCGAAGCGATCCGTCTGGCCGCCTTCGCCACCTGCGCCGCTCTCACCTACGGAGCGCTCCGGTGGCGCACGCGTTCCATCTGGCCCCCAATACTGGTCCACATCCCGCTCGCCTACGCCCCGAGCATCGCGACTATCGGCTCCGCCAAGTACCCGATCTTCATCCTAGCCAGCACCATCGGCCTCTTGCTCTACGGCCTGTTCCTGCTCCGTAACCGGCGTGTGCGGGCAGATGGATGCTGACAATACCTAAATTGCTGTGGACATGATCCGGCAACGGCTGACTATTATCCGGCAAAACTTCAAGAAGGTTCAACACCTCAAGTGTTCAAAAATAACGCGAAGACGAGGTAGAAGACGATCGCCGCTGGCAGACCAAGAGCGGAAAGGTAAAGAGTGTTCCCAATTTTCCTACGCGAACTGCTTCGTTCTAAATCTTCCCCGCTCTCCAGAACGGACTGTATGTTGATACTTTCAAGGTAGAGCAAGGATAGCGAAACGACAATCGTGAGAAGCAGAGTGCCGTAAGTGAACCAGAGCAACCAAAGGGCATGCAGCTTGTCGGGTAAAACGCCTGCAGTTATAGAGGCTACGCCGGCAATAGCCGCAGCAGAAAACGTGGCCTGCTGCTTCACGGCATCAAACCTCAACTTGGTGCCTTCTATTTTCGCCTCAACAGAAATCATTTTGAACTCATCGAGGAGCCTGTACAACTCCCCGAAGCTGGCTTCTGTAGCTTCCCTACTGTTTAGATTTTCTTCGTCGAAAGCGCTCAAAGAGCTTTCGAGCGCTGCCATATCTCCAGCCTCTATTAACTCGTCGCGCTTCTTTGCGAACTCATTAGTACGCTTCGTTAATGCTTCGATTTCGTTCTTTATATCCTTCTCTATTTGCTCAAAGCGCTTACTAGCACCACGCGCTCTTCTCGGCAAACTTTCCTCAGCCACCACTACCCTCGAACACCCTGCGCCACCACGGTATAGCGGACGCGTGGCGTGCCGCCTCCAGCTCGCGCTCCAGCCGCCCCGACCGCTCGCGTTCCCGCTCCAGGTCCTCAATCAGCCGCTCGCGCTCTTGCTGCATGGTGCTCACTGTGCGCTCTGGACAGCCTTCAAAGCGTTCCGCATAAGGCTCCAGGTCTGCCCAACTTATGAAACTACCTCTTGCAACTGCCGCTCCAGGTCTTTGATCTCATCCCGCAGCTTGGCTGCGTACTCGAACTTTAGCTCTTCGGCGGCTTCCATCATCTCGGCTTCGAGGTCGGCGATGAGGACGCGTAGCTCGTCGGGGTCGCGGGGGGCTTCGCGGGCGTTCTTTCTATTGGTCTTGTAGAGGCCCTTTGCCTCGGCGGCGATGAGGATATCGGAGACGCCCTTGCTGATGGTGCGCGGCACTATGTTGTTGCGCTCGTTGTGGGCGGTCTGGATCTCGCGCCGCCGGTTCGTCTCTCCTATTGCCACCCGCATCGAGTCCGTCTCCCTGTCGGCGTACATGATGACCCGGCCCTTGACGTTCCGCGCCGCGCGTCCGATGGTCTGGATGAGCGCCCGCTCCCCACGCAGGAAACCTTCCTTGTCCGCGTCGAGGATGGCGACCAGCGTGACTTCGGGCAGGTCGAGGCCCTCGCGCAAGAGGTTGATGCCTACGAGTACGTCGAACTCGCCGGTCCTGAGTCCGCGGATGATCTGGATTCGGTCCAGCGTCTCGATGTTGGAGTGCATGTAGCGCGCCTTGACGTTGTGTTCCAGCAGGTAGTCCGTCAGGTCCTCGGACATCTTGATGGTGAGCGTGGTGATCAGGACGCGCTCGCCGTGCTCGACGCGCTTTGCGACCTCGTTGAGGAGGTCGTCTATCTGGTTCTTCGTTGGACGGACTTCTACCTCCGGGTCTATGAGCCCGGTCGGACGGATGATCTGCTCTACTATCTGCCCGGAGTTCTCAAGCTCATACGGCCCCGGCGTCGCCGACACGAAGACCATCTGGTCCGTCTTTAGCAGGAACTCCTCCCACATGAGCGGGCGGTTGTCCAGCGCGCTCGGCAGCCGGAAGCCGAAGTCCACTAGCGTCGTCTTGCGGGAGCGGTCGCCATTGTACATGCCCCGGACCTGGGGCAAGGTGATGTGCGACTCGTCCACGAACGTGACGAAGTCGTCCGGGAAGTAGTCGAGCAGCGTGTACGGCGTCGAGCCCGGCGGCCGGCCATCCATGTGCCGCGAGTAGTTCTCGATGCCGGAGCAATATCCCAACTCACGCATCATCTCCAGGTCGTACTGGGTCCGCTGCTTTAGCCGGTACGCCTCCAGGACTTTCCCTTCTGTCTCTAACTCGGCGGTGCGCTGCTCCATCTCCGCCTCGATGTTCTTTATGGCGACGGCCATCCGGTCCTCGTTCGTGACGAAGTGTGTCGCCGGGTAGACGGTCAGGGTGTCGTGCTCGCGCAGGACCTCGCCAGTCAGGGAGTCCACCTCGGTCATGCTCTCGACCTCGTCGCCGAAGAACGAGACGCGATAGACCGTGTCCTGGTAGGCCGGGTGAACCTCCAGCACGTCGCCTCTCATTCGGAAAGACCCGCGGGCTAGCTGGAAGTCGTTCCTTGTGTATTGGATCTTGACCAGGTCCCGTAGCACGTCGTCCAGGTCGTAGAAGCCACCCTGCTCCAGAAGGATCATCTTCGACCGGTACTCCTCCGGGCTACCGAGACCGTAGATCGCGGAGACGCTCGCTACCACGATCACGTCGCGCCGCGTGAACAGGCTGCTCGTGGCGGAGTGCCGCAGACGGTCGATATCCTCGTTGATCTGGGCATCCTTCTCGATGAAGGTGTCGGTCCTCGGCACGTACGCCTCGGGCTGGTAGTAGTCATAGTACGAGACAAAATACTCGACGGCGTTGTTCGGGAAAAACTCGGCGAACTCGCTGGCAAGCTGCGCGGCGAGCGTCTTGTTGTGCGCTATGACGAGTGAAGGCCGCCCGACCTCCTCGATAAGGCGGGCCATCGTGTATGTCTTGCCGGAGCCGGTGACGCCGAGCAAGGTCTGAGCCTTTATCCCGGCGTCGAGACCGGCGGCGAGCTTCTCTATCGCCTGCGGCTGGTCGCCACTCGGCTGGTATTCACTGTTTACCTGGAATGTGTTACGGACGTCGATCTAGGTCCCTCCCGTAGAGTTCTTCATAGGTTTTCTGGGCTTCGAGCACGTTGTTCACGTAGTCGCGGGTCTCCTGGAACGGTATATCCTTCCCGACGTCGAAGCTTTTATCGGAGGCCCATTCGTCTACTTGGCCTTCACCCGAATTATACGCCGCGAGCATGAGTCCCTCATCGCCCAAATAGCGTTCGTCGAGATAATTAAGGTACCAGATCCCTATTTTCAGGTTGGTCTTCGGGTCGCGGTAATCACCCTGGATACCACTGCGCTTGGAGATGAAGTTCGCAGTCTGGGGCAGCAGTTGCATAAGACCGTAAGCTCCCCGGTGAGACTGCACGTCCGGCTTGAACCGGCTCTCCGTATACACCACGCCCGCAACGAACGAGGGATCCAGGCCGTACTTCAGGCTCTCACTCCGAATGAGATCCTCGTAGCGGAGCGGGTGCGTGACCCTCTTCACGGTGTCCGGAGCACGTAACACAAACGGCAGCACCGCCAGCGCGACGAGAAGCACCAGCAGCCCGAGCGCCAGGTGCCGGCGCCTGGTCCGGGATCTCCCGTACCTACTCTTCTTGCTCGCGTACTCTACGGTCCGGACTCCTCTGACCTAGAATGTTGTCCCGCACCTCGCTGGCGCTCTGCCTAAGTTTATCCAGGTCTCCGTCGTTTTGTACCACGAGATCCGCGCGCCGTGCTTTCTCAGCGCCCGTTAGCTGCCGCGCCTCTATCGCCCGACGCCGCGCCTCCTCCACCCCCCGCTCCTCCGACCACGCCCGCCGACGCTCCTCGGGAGTCATCACCGCGACCGTCACGTCGTATGCGCCCTCCTGTCCACCCTCGAACAGCAGCGGAATCTCCGCCACGAATAAGTCCGCCCGCGAAGCCGCCGCGCGGCGTTCGACCTCCCGCCGCACCAGCGGATGCAGGATATCTTCCAGGTCCCGCAGCGCCTCCGGGTCTCCGAATACCTCGCGGCCCAGAGCCTGGCGGTCGATCCCTTCCGCGCCCCGCACCTCTTCCCCGAAGCGCTCGACTACGCGGGCGACTGTCTCCGCGTCTCCCGCCAGCAGGTCGTGGACGATTCCGTCAGCCGAAACGGTCTCGGCGCCCAACTCGCCGAGCAAACGAACGAACGTGCTCTTGCCGGAAGCGAAGGGGCCGGTGACCCCGACGGTCACCGGCCCCTCGCGGGAGCTTCTATGTGAAGAGCCCGCTGTTATTCCTGGCCCAGGTCCAGGTCGCTCAACTTATCGAAGGCGCCGGTCCTGAGGCCGCTGCCGCTGCTCGCCTGGCGCTCGGGACGCGGCTCGTCGCGGCGTGGGCGATCTTCGCGTCGCGGACGGTCTTCCCGGTCCTCGCTGCGCGGACGCTCTTCGCGGTCTTCCTTCTTCGGGCGGAGCGAGAGCGAGAGCCGGCGGCGCTTGGCGTCGACGTCGATAATGCGCGCCTCAACCTCGTCGCCGGAGCGGACGATCTCGTCAGGCGTCTCGACGTGGTGCTCGGCAAGCTCGGAGATGTGGATAAGACCCTCCACGCCCTCGGCGACCTCGACGAACGCCCCGAAAGAGACCAGCTTGGTGATGCGGCCCTTGATCTGGCCTCCCACCTCGACCTGCTCGACGATCTCCTGCCACGGGTCCTTGCGCGTCTGCTTGAGTCCGAGCGAGATCCGCTCGCGGTCCCGGTCGACCTCCAGCACCTTGACCTCGACCTCCTCGCCGACCTCGACCTCCTCGCTCGGATGGTCGACGTGGTTCCACGAGAGCTCGGAGATGTGGATCAGCCCGTCGATACCTTCCAGGTCCACGAACGCCCCGAAGTCCACCAGGTTCGATACCGTACCCTTGACGATCTGGCCTTCCTCCAGGTCGGTGAGGATGCGCTCGCGCTCTTCCTTGCGCTCCTCCTCCAGCACAGCCCGGCGGCTGAGGACCACGTTGTTGCGGCTGCGGTTCAACTCTATGACCTTGGACTCCAGCTTCTGTCCCAGGAACGAGTCCAAGTTCCTCACGCGCCGGATGTCCACCAGGCTCGCCGGCAAAAAGCCGCGCAGCCCGATGTCGATAATGAGACCACCCTTGACGACCTCGATGACCGGCCCCTCGACGATACGCTGGTCGTTGTAGGATTCTTCGATGCGGTTCCAAGCCTTCTCGAAGGCCGCCCGCTTGGCCGAGAGGATCAAACGCCCGTCGGCGTCTTCTTTCTGCAAGACCAGCGCTTCGATATGCTGGCCGAGCTCGACGATCTCCGTCGGGTCCGCGCCCTTGCGGATCGAAAGTTCGTTAGAGGGTATAAGCCCCTCGGACTTATAGCCGATGTCCACGAGGACCTCGTCCTTATCTATGCGGACGACCTCGCCCTCGACTATGTCGCCGTCCTTGAAGTCAATGAGGACGCTCTCGTCTACCGGGACTATTTCCCCGTTCTCCTCACGAAAGAAGTCCTTCATGGTCAACTCGCGGGACGCGTTTTGGGTGGTTTCTGTCATTTAACTGGTTACTTTCCTTTTGCTTCGCTTGGCGGTGGGATTATACAGATATTTCGCACACCGATTACTACATGACTTTTGCATTTTACCGCATCTCAGTCCAGAGATCTCACCTGTCCCCAGCGCTCTCCAACTTTGACCTCTACTTCTAGCGGCGGATCGAGGTCGTAGGCGGCGATCATTCTGTCCGCGGCGAGCGCCGCGACCACGTTCACCCGCTCTTCGTCAACGTCGAAGACCAACTCGTCATGCACCTGCATCAGCATGTCCGTCCCCAGTGAACGAAGCCTCGGCTGCAAGTCCACCATCGCTACCTTGATAATGTCCGCCGCCGTCCCCTGAACGCGGGCGTTAAAGGCGAACCGTTCTCCCCGCTTCCTCTCGTTCTTGTTGGTGTTGTTCAACTCCTGTACATAACGGCGGCGGCCGAAAAGGGTCGTCACGTAGGGCGCCGTGTCGGATTCCTTGCCCCTTTCCCTTGCCTCCTCGTAAGTGCTCTCCATAAGCTCCGTTACCTTCGGGTACTGTTCCAGGTAACGGCTTATATAGCGGTCCGCCTCCGCTGGATGCACCTTGTCGAGCCCGAGCCGCATCGCCAATCCGAAACCGGAGATGCCATAAAGGATGCCGAAGTTGACCATCTTTGCCCGACGCCTGAGTTCCGGCGTCACACTCTCCATCCTCACGTCAAATATCTCTGAAGCCGTGCGCGTGTGAATGTCCTGGCCCGTCTGGAATGACTCGACCAGCGCTGGCTCCCGACTCATGTGAGCGAGTATCCTGAGCTCGATCTGCGAGTAGTCCGCGACTACGAGTTTGCGACCCGCCGACGCCGTGAAAGCGTCCCGTATGCGCCCCCCCATCTCCGTCCTGACGGGGATGTTCTGCAAGTTCGGCCGGTCGCTGGAGATACGCCCTGTCGCCGTCGTTGTCTGGTTGAGCCGCGTATGGATGCGCCCCTCGCCTGTGATGAGGTCCTTCAACCCGTCGATGTACGTCCCCTTCAGCTTGGCGTACTCACGGTACTCGATGATGAGACGGGCGATCTCGTATCCCTGAGCCTCCAACTGCAATAAGACCTTGGCGTCGGTCGAGTAGCCGGTCTTCGTCTTGCGGGCTGGGGGGATCCCCATGTCCTCGAAGAGCACTTTCCCAAGCTGCTTGGGCGACCCGATGTTGAACTCCTGTTCGGCCTCCGTATAGATGCGGGCCTCAAGGTCGCTTATGCGGTCCATCAGCTTTCCGTCGACCCCTTCGAGTGTGCGTCGGTCCACTGGCATACCGATCCCCTCCAGCTCCCCAAGCACGTCCGCGAGCGGCAACTCCACGTCGTAGTAGAGCCGCGCCAAGCCCATCTCCTCCAACTCCCCTTCCAGCGTCGGCGCGAGTACATGCACCAGCGCCGCCCGCCGCGCAGCCTCACGGACGTCCGCATTCTCGTGTTCGACCTCCACATCCACCAGACCTCGCTCGGTCGCCAGCGCCTCTAACTCGTAACTCCCGAGCCCCGGCTTTATGAGATACGCCGCGAGATACGTGTCGAAAGCGCCGCCTCGCACCCCGAGTTTTTTGGCATCGTGGACCTTGAGAGGACTATCCGGCATTCTCTGAGTGATCCGCACTTCATCCTCGGAGATGGCGACGCACCAGCGCCCATCTCCAACCGGCGCCGCCGCGATAGGCTCGAAGGAGAGGTCTACGGACTCCTCGGAAACTCGCACCTTCAGCTTCTCGGGCGGCGGGACGGCTTCTCCACCGACGACCGGCAGTTTGGGTAGCCGGTTTTCGGCAAGGCTGCGGAACTCGTAGCGCCGGAAGACCTCCGCGCACTCCGGCGAGACGCCCTCGAACTTGAGTCCTTCGGCGTCGAAGCTCACCGGCGCGTCGAAACGCATCCGGGCGAGGTCCAGCGACATGAACGCGCTCTCGCGGCCTTCTTCCAGCTTCTTGCGCGTGCCTTTCGCGGAGACTTGCTCCAGGTTTTCGTAGAGGTTCTCGACGGTCTCGAACTGCTGGAGCAGATTTGATGCGCCTTTCGGACCGATTCCGCGAACGCCGGGGATGTTGTCCGAGGAGTCTCCGGTAAGGGCTTTGTAGTCCGGGATCTGCTCCGGTGTAACCCCGTACTCCTCGATGACCTCTTCGCGCCCGTACTCCTTCGTCTCCGAGACGCCGCGCGTGGTGCGAAGGACTTTCACCTTCCCATCCACGAGTTGCATCGCGTCCTGGTCTCCGGTGACGATCTTCAGTTCCACGTTTTCGGGGATCTGGCGGGACATCGTAGCGAGGGCGTCGTCGGCCTCGAAGCCCTCGGCCCGGACAGCGGGAATGTTCATGGCCTCCAGGATCTCATCGAGGTGATCTAGCTGTACCTTCAACTCTTCCGGCATCGCGGAGCGCTGGGCCTTGTACTCCGGGAAGATCTCCATCCGGAACGCCGGCTTGCCGCTGTCCCACACCACTCCGAGCCCGACCTCTTCATCAGTATCGAGGAGCTTCAGGATCATGCTCGTGAAACCGTACAGGGCGTTGGTCGGAAGCCCGCTAGAGGTAGCTATGCTCTGCGGCAAGGCGTAGAACGCCCGGTAGAGCAATGAGAAACCGTCGATGAGATAGACACGCACTCATCTGATTATACCGGAGAGTGATCTCTTCATTACCCCCGCTTGACCTACGCGTTCGGCTCGACCCTGGTCCCAAACTCCTGGGCCTGCTCCCCTAGCGGCTCGAAGAGGAGCTTCCTGTCTCCGGCCTTCCGAAGGTCGTAGCGGTACAGCCTGTAAGACTCGTACATGGCCGCCGTGATCCTGGCCGCCGACTGATGCGATGAGCCGTCGGAGCCCGTCCGCGCCTGCTCCCGGCTTTCCCACAGACAGAACGACAGACATTCACGCCGCTCGTTCATCTGGCCCTTGAAGTAACGCAAAAGTCCGCCCGCTCTGAGCGCCTCTTCATACGCCCTATCGTCGTACTTCCGCAACAGGCCGAGGTCCGCCGTCGAACGCCGCACGGAGCGGAAGACGACCAGATACAGCCGGTCGAACGGCGCGTCGGAGAGACAGGAGGACCAGTTAAAGCCTTCCTCTATTGGTAGATTGGCATAGTCTGGATGTATCGGGAAAAGTTGCTGGCAAGCTTCGAGTAAGCCCGCGCGGGTATCGATAGTCAAGAATCACCGTCCTGGTTTTCGCGCTCTAAACATCACCTCCTCTCATATGCCGAAGAACCCGGAAACGTCCCTTCTTCCCCATCACGGTCCCGCGCATCTCCCCTGGATGCCTGATGGCCGTATGACCGACCCCGTACCAGCCGCAGGCAAGCTTCGCCAGCGCGAAAGATGGCGCATAAGACGCCGATTTCTGAACCACTTCCATATAACCAGTCACGACACCAGTATACGCAAGATAGCGCCTAAAGTACAGTTAGATTGTAGAGAAAGCCTCTATGCTTCGCCGAGGTACGCTTCGCGTACCTTCGGGTCCTGGCGGAGTTTCTCGGCGGAGGCGGAGGTAACGATGGCGCCGCTCTCGAGGACGTAGCCGCGGGTGGCGATCTCCAGGGCCACGTTCGCGTTCTGCTCCACGAGCAGTATGGTCGTGCCCTGTGTGTTGATCTCTTTAATGATGTCGAATATGCGCTCGACCAGAACCGGCGCGAGGCCCATTGAAGGCTCGTCGAGGAGGAGCAGCTTGGGACGGCTCATCAGGGCGCGGCCGATGGCGAGCATCTGCTGCTCGCCGCCGGACATGGTACCTGCCTCCTGCTTCGTTCGCTCCTTAAGGCGCGGGAACAGGTCGAAGACGCGGCCCATGTCGTCCCTTATCCCGTCGCGGTCGTTCCGATGGTACGCGCCCATCTCCAGGTTCTCCAGCACGGTCATGCGGGAGAAAATCTTGCGTCCCTCCGGGCTCTGGGCGATGCCTTTAGAGATCATGTCGTGCGCCGGGGTATTCTGTATCTCCTCGCCCTCGAAGACGACTTTCCCCTCCCTCGGAGGCAAGATGCCGTGGATGGAACGGAGCGTGGTCGTCTTTCCGGCCCCGTTGGAGCCGATGAGCGTCACGACCTCGCCCTCCTCGACCGTCAGGGAGATGCCGCGCAAGGCGTGGATGTGTCCGTAGAAGCTGTGGACGTTCTCTAACTCTAGTAGCGCCATGCTAACCTGTCTTCGCCGTTCCGAGGTAGGCTTCGATCACCTTCGGGTCCTGGCGTACCTCGGCGGGCGCGCCCTCGGAGATCTTCTCTCCGTGGTCCAGCACCGTTACCCTATCCGAGATGCTCATGACCACCCTCATTTCATGTTCTATCAGGAGGATCGAGATCCCCCGCTCCTCCCTGAGCCTGCTGATGAGGTCCGTGATCCTCGCCGTCTCCTGCGGGTTCATCCCCGCCGTAGGCTCGTCGAGCAATAGCAACTTCGGCTCCGAGGCCAGCGCCCGCGCTATCTCCAGCCGCCGCTGGTCGCCGTAGGGCAGGTTCTTGGCGAAGGTCTCGCGCTCGCGCAGGCCGACGAACGTGAGCAGGTCGGCCGCCTTCTCGCGGGCCTCCACCTCCTCGCGCCTGGTCCCCGGCGTGCGAAAGATCGCCCCGAAGATGGTGCTGTGCAGGCGAGTGTGCATCCCGGAGAGGACGTTGTCCAGGGCGCTCATCGTGCCGAAGAGCCGGATGTTCTGGAAGGTCCGCCCGATCCCTCGCTGCGCCCGCTTATGAGCGCCATATTTCGTAATGTCCACGCCCTGGAACGTAAAGGTGCCGCCGGATACCTCGTAGAGTCCGCTCACCATGTTGAAGAACGTCGTCTTGCCCGCGCCGTTAGGACCGATCAGGCTGACTATCGAACGTTCAGGGATGTGGAAATCTACCGAGTTAACGGCCACGAGACCACCGAAGACCTTCGTGATACCGCGCGCTTCCAATAGATTGTTTGCCCGCTGCTCCGTTCCGCTCGCGGCGCGTCCGTTCGGCTCAGACACTGGCCGACCCCGCGCTCTCGCCGTCCCCGCGAAGTTCCTCGGCCCGTTGACGGTTTGGAATTATGCCCTCGGGTCTCAGGAGCATCACGGCAACGAGCAGTACGCCGAACAGGAAAAAGTTGTACTTTGGGATATCCACCTGACTGAGCAGTGGACTTCCTAGAGCGTCGCCTATGGAGTGTACCCACTTGTTTAGCTCGGGCAGCAAGTAGAAGTTGATGCCCTGAAGGACGATTGCGCCCAGGATGACACCGTAGATGTTCCCCATCCCGCCCAGCACCACCATGCACAGCACCAGGATAGAGATATTGAACGAGAAGGCGTCCGGGAAGATGTTCTTTATGAACGCGCCATAGAAAGCGCCCGCAATCCCCCCGAAGAACGCGCCGAGCGCGTAGGCCCACAGCTTCGTCGTTACCGGGTTTATTCCCATCGCCGCCGCCGCCGTCTCGTCCTCGCGCACCGAGACCCAGGCCCGGCCCAGCCGCGAATCCCGCAGCCGGATGTTGACGTAGACCGTAACTAGGACCAGTATCAGGATGGTGTAGTACCACGGGTTGAGGTTCAGAGTCCCGAACCTCTGCCAATCGTATAGAGAGTCCGGCAAGAACTGCAAGCCCGGCGAGTCAATTGCCTTTATGCCTATCGTCCCGTTGGAGAGGTTGAAACCGCCGAGGTCATCGCCGTTCTGGAAGAAGCGAGGGATGATCTCTCCGAACCCGAGCGTGACTATTGCTAGGTAATCGCCCCGTAGACGCAAGGTCGGCGCGCCGATAATTACCCCGCAGAGAGCGCTAAAAACCCCAGCCAGGGGTAGAAGCAACCAGAAGGAAATATGTATACCGTCCGGCGTACCGCCGCTCAGACTCTTCGCGGTAGAGAGAAATGAGAAGTTGATCTTGTCGAACTGGCTGGAAGCGAACCATCCGATCACGTAAGCGCCCAGAGCATAGAACGCCACGAAACCCAGGTCCAGAAGCCCCGCGAACCCGACCACGATGTTGAGACCCAGCGCCAGCATCACGTAGATCGTCACGATTATTATGGGGAACATCAGCCCGAGGCCCAAAGTCGCATCAACCACCGGGTAGATGAAGGCGGCGGCGATCAGGATTATGGGCAGCGCGAACCTCTTCAGCAACGCCACGCTACTCGCCTCCTCCCTGCACCGCGGAGCGGTCGCCGAGGAGACCGCGCGGCCGGAAGACCAGCACCAGGATAAGCACGGCGAAGATGACGATAGCCGTCCAGCGCACCCCGATGTACTGGTCGGCCATTGATCCGATGATACCGATCAGGAACCCTCCGACCACAGCGCCGGTCAGATTGCCGATGCCGCCGAGGACCGCCGCCGTAAAGGCGTAGAGCCCCTGCGTGAAGCCGACGTTGAAGACCGTGATGCCGTTAAAGAGGCCGAACATCACGCCCGAGGCTCCGGCCAGGATGCCCCCGAGCAGGAAGGTGATGGAGATCGTGCGGTTCACGTTGATGCCGACCATCGCCGCCGCCTCTTTGTCCTGCGCCACGGCCCGCATCGCCTTACCTTGCTTGGTGTTGCGTATGAAATAGGAGAGTCCGAGTAGCAGCGGGACCGTTACGACGATAATAAAGAGGTCCTTCCAGCGGAAGACTATTGAGTCGACCGGCAGTATGTTGGCGCTGGAGACGAGGTCCGGGAACGGTATCTGGGAGGGCCCCTTCCACACGAGCCCGAGGTTCTGGAGCACGAAAGACATGCCGATGGCCGTGATCAGGACCGCAAGCCGCGGCGAGTTACGAAGAGGTTTATAGGCGATCCTCTCGATAGCCACGTTTATAAACCCGCAGGCGACCATCGCGACCAGCAAAGCTATAATCACCCCGATCACCTTCAACAGCGCCCCCGAGTTACCCGTTATTGGGGAGAAGATTCCTAGTCCCGCCAGGACAGTCAGACCGACGAAGGAGCCAATCATAAAGTTGTCGCCGTGGGCGAAGTTGATCAGCTCGATTATCCCGTAGACCAGCGTGTAGCCGAGAGCTATGAGCGAGATGATGGCCCCGTTGGTGATCCCTATAAGTAGCTGCGAGGTAAACTGGCCGGGGTCCGCCACCGCCTTGACGGCGAGCAGAATCAGGATGATCGCCATTAGCGCCACCGCGAGAAGCGACTGCCAATTCGCAGACCTGATGCTCCCTAAAAGAGCAGCCGAACGAGTCTTGGTGTCTTCCCCGGTCGTCATCTATCTTCCCCTTCTAAAAACGGGGACCGGCCATGTTTCCGCCGGTCCCCGTGCTTGATGTTCGCGCCGTCGGCCCTAGGAGCCCTTGGAGACGTCTACGGTCTCCTGGAACTTGAACTTGCCGCCTTCGACCTTCTGGATGGAGAGCTTCGTCAGGCTCGTGTCGCCGTCCTTATCGAAGCTCCAGGTACCGAGCACTCCCTGGTAGTTCTTAGTGGCGTAGATCTCACGCACCACGCCCTCTCGGGTGACGTCGCCGTCCTTCTTATAAGCTCTGTCGATAGCATCGAGCATTACGTTGGCCGCCTCGTAAGCGTAGGCGGTGTAGGGCTGGATGGGCTCGTCGTACTTGCTCTGGAAAGTCTTGACGAACTTCTTACCTTCGGCGGTCAACTCGCTCGCCGGCAACCCGCCGAAGGTGACATAAATACCGTTAGCGGAGTCGCCCGCCTGGCTGAGAAGCTCATCCACGAAGATGCCGTCCGGGCCGACGAAGAGAACGTCATTGTTGCTCATCCCGGCGCCGACCTTGTCCTTGATGAGCTGGGCGGCGTTGTTCTCGATGATGCCGCCGAAGTAGATGGCGTCTGGGTTGGCCTCTTTGATCTTGTTCATGAGCGAGCGGTAGTTAGAAGCCTTGCCATCTATGCCTTCACGTCCAAGAACCTGGACGCCCTCGGCCTTCACCGCCTTCTCGAACTGGTCGGCGAGACCCTTTCCGTACGTCTGCTTGTCGTCGAGGATGTATACAGTCTTGACGCCCTTCTCTTTCATCAGGGCGGCGCCTGCTTTGCCCTGCTTGTCGTCCGCCACGATCACACGGGCGTAGTTGCGCTTGCCGGATGGATAGTACTTGTCCGGCTCGCCGGGCTCGCCGCCTGGCTTGGTCAGGCCGACGGCCGTGTTGGCCGGGCTGATCATACCGAGACCGGCGTCGTTGAGGATCGGGATCTCCACCGCCGCGCAACCGGAGTTGAACGGGCCGATCCAACCGACAATATCCTTATCCTGGGCGGCCTGCTGCGCGTTCTCGGCGCACTTGGAAGGGTCCCACTGCCCGGCCTGGGCCGTGGCGTCATCCTGGGACTGGTAGTCGATCTTCACGTCTCCGGCCTTGCCGCCCCGCTGCTGCAACGCCAGCTTGATCGCGTTGACCATCGTCGTGGTCTGCTGACGGTTTGATCCCTGCAAAGGCAGGTCGCTCACGATCTTCGCCGTGGCTCCTCCGCCGCTACCTCCACCACCACCGCTGCCACCGCACCCAACGGCTACTAGAACCGCGACTACCAACAGCGCCGCGAGTATTCCGACTCTACGCATCTTTCCCGTCCTCACTTCCTTGTGTTTTCTTCGACCCTAGGTCTTCTTTACATACGCTGTGCAAACCCACCCGGATTAACCTCCAAGCATGTTCCCTAGAAAGTCATCCGCTTGAGCGTAAGTATTGCGGGAAACGGACATGCCTGTCAAGAAACTAGATCAAACACGTCGAAACCCACTTGTACATTGGTATAATGTCCGGGATTTCGACGCCGGAGTGGCGGAATGGTAGACGCGCCGGACTCAAAATCCGGTGGCCGCGAGGCCGTGAGGGTTCGAGTCCCTCCTCCGGTACTTTTTAGCCTTCAGCAGGTATTTCCATAAGCGAACCGTTGCTAGGGAGCCGCTACTTCGCGGTTTGCTGTTTCGCGTGGTGTCTGGCGATGGTAGATTGCTAGAGACGAGACCCCGAGATCAACCGAAAGGAGCTGAAGGCTGGCGGCTCATAGCCGACGGCTGCACCCTATGCCTCATCCCTGGCACGACGTACCAACCGGCCCCGAAGCGCCCGAGGAGTTCAACGCCATCATCGAGATCTCCAAGGGCTCCAAGGTCAAGTACGAGTTGGACAAAGAGACTGGTCTTCTAAAAGTGGACCGCATCCTTTATTCGTCCGTCGTATATCCGGCGAACTACGGTTTCATACCCCGGACTCTAGGCGATGATGACGACCCTCTGGACCTGCTGGTTTTGATGCAGGAGCCGGTGCAGCCTCTTAGCATGGTGAGGGCGCGGCCCATTGGCATGATGCCGATGGTGGACTCGGGAGAGGACGACGAGAAGATCATCTGCGTCCACCTAGACGATCCCGAGTACCGCGTCTACGAACACTTCAACCAACTGCCCGAGCACCGGCTGGACGAGCTGCGGCGGTTCTTCGAAGACTACAAGACGCTGGAGGACAAAGAAGTGAAAACCGGCGACTTCCTCGGCCCGGAAGAAGCTATCCAGACCGTGCGGGAAGCTATGGCTCTCTACCAGAAGACGTTTTCCTGAGCCGCGGAATGACAGGGCTCGCGGACAAGACATGCGTTCCGTGCAGGGGCGACGTGCCGCCGCTTCGTAGCGAGGAGCTAGAGGAGTTGCATCGTCAGGTCCCTGGATGGGAGCTCGTGGAGGAGCATCACCTCAAGCGCAAGTTCCGGTTCGATAACTTCCGTGACGCGCTAATCTTCGTAAACGAGGTAGGCGGGATAGCGGAGAGGCAGGGACATCATCCGGACATCGAATTCGGATGGGGCCGCGCGGAGATCATGATCTTCACCCACAAGATAGATGGGCTTAGCGAGAGCGACTTCATCTTCGCCGCGAAAGTAGACCGGCTCTAGATTCCTCGGTCTCCCATCAGGCGCGTCTTCCGCTTTACCCGAAACCAGAGCAATCAGTATCCGTCCTCGGTCGGAAGAGCCCGACGTACTGAAAGAACTATTCGACAGGAGCGAGGACATCTACTTCGACACAATCTGCCAGGTCATCATATCCTGAGCGACAGTTCTAGGAGGTTGACACCTCCACTGATACACAAGAAGACGGGGCGCCTTTCGAGCGCCCCGTCTTCTTGTGCTTCTATCTATTTTTTGTGCCGGTTCTCTAGAACTCGAAGATTATGCGGGCTTTCTTACCGGAAGAGGAACCGCCGCGGCCGCGGAGAAGGAGCCAGAGGACCACACCGGTACCCAGAAGCGCGAGTCCGGTACCTGAGGTAAGGAAAGTGATCGCGCCGCTGTGAACGTCGGCGGCGGAGGGACGCTGCTGGACCTCTTCGGGCGTCGCGGTGCCTTCCATGATGTCCTTGAAGTTCACCAGGTCCTGCTCGAGTATGGTCTTCGGGCCGGAGGTCACTCTGGAGGCCGCCTCCCCAAGCTTGCCGCCCGGCGGGTTCCAGTAGTTCATCTGGACCTCGACGCGGGTACGGTTCGGCGTCATCTCTTGAAAGCGAACCTGACCCGAAGTCTCGACGTCGCCGTTCTCGGTGTTCCAGGCTATGGCGCTGTTCGGCTCGTTCTGGGTGGTCTTGGCGTCGAACTCGGCCCTATAACCTAGAGGTCCCTTCACGACCCAGTGGGTGGTGTCCGGCCCGGTCGGACGAACGTCCTCGATATTGGACATGAAGTTAGGAAGGTTCTCAAGATCCTTCCAGTAGTCGTAGACCTTCTCTACAGGTGCCTCTACTTCAATGCTGCTTTCGATGCGCTGCGGCATAAATACCTCCTGGTATTGGTGATTGAGCGTTGTTCCTTTTTACCCCGCCGGATGCCGGATAAACCTGCCTCCTAGCCACTGTCATTGGCCGGTTCGTTTCCACAGATCCTGCTGGTAGTCCATCCACGAAACGACTACGACGTGAGGCAGGGTGAGGATGGAGATCATGACTAGGTATAAGCCGAGAAGGCCGGAGAGGCTGCCCGTCCCGCCGGGCGTCAAGAGGTACAGCGCGCCCAGAACCCCAAGCGCGACGAGCGTAAGCGGGGCTGACTCCCGCGCAAAGATGATCACGGCGGGCGCGAGTCCCCCCTGCTCGAGTGAGGCCGAAGAGCGCTCTTCGATCAGCATCAGGCGGGCGATGTGCCGCGTGGAATGCCAGAGACAGAAATACAATCCAACAGCCAGTACGGGCGGCACGAGGACGAAGTAGGCGGCGAGGAGAAGCGTCTCGGCCGCTTCGATCTTCCACGCGGTCCTGTTTTTCGTACCGGCGCCCCGGTAGCCCAGATAGAGTGTCAGTAACGTCACAGTAGCAAAGACCGCGCCAGCCGGAATGCGGAACGCTGGCTCGAAGAGGGGGTCCAACCCTCCCGGAGCGCCGCCGAATGCCCCGGCGGCGCTCCGCGCGGTCGTTTTATACGCTTCGGGGAAGGCGAGGAGCGGAACGAGCATCGGGAGCCCGCCGCGGATAAAGATCGTGAGGAGCCGGACCAGGCGGGACCGGAAAGGTTCACCGCGGAGCAGGAACGCCGAGGTCCAGAGGTCGCCCTGTCCCCAGTGAAACCAGGTTAGCAGGATGAGGAGCAGGAACGCGTATGTCGGAGCGGCGAACCACAGCGCCAGGTAGAGCGGACCCAGGGTCATGTATAGGAGAGCCACGGCGAGGATGGAGCGCGTGGTCGAGCCGCTGCTGGAGATCCTTCCTGGCGCCAGGTGATCCAGGGCCCCATGCGGCAACCCTAGTATGAGGAGGCTCGCACCGAAGGGAACGTAATATAACTCTCGCGGGAGATGCAACCCGAACGTGAAGAAGCCTGTCAACACGCCCACCGGTAGCCACGAGAGCGTGAAAGTAGCACACGCCAGCGTCCGGCGGGCACCCTCTGAAATGGTTGCCGCCACCTTATAGCCCCGTGAATTTTTCGAGAGCCGCGCTTCCCGCGACCCGTAGAAACGGTATCTTTGGCAGGGCCATGACGAGACTCAATTCGTCCGTCAGCGTGCTTTTCTCCGTCAGGAAGCGGACCAACGGCTCCGGCGGGACGCGGCCGAACATGCGAGCGTAGACGCTGGGGCAGCGCTCGGGGTAGCGCATCATGAAACGCAAGAAGACCTGGTCCAGGATATCGAAGCGCCTGGACTCTATCCTCAGTGGCGAAGCGCCCCTTTCCGTCAGGCTCCGGGCGAGAGCGCGGCAGTAGCGTTGGATGCGGAGAAAGGTATAGCCGGTAGAGGGTCGGGTCTGGCCTCCGAGCATCCCGATAGAGTAGGCGCGGCCAATACGCCTCGGAAACTGGTAGTCCGTCATGGGGATGTAGCCTCGCTCCTCGCCATCGACAATGTAATCCTGGGGCGCGAGCCCGTATGTATCCCTCAGGTACTCGGAGATCTCCGTTCGGTATGTTTCTCTGGCGATACCCGGCTCGGAGAGGTATACGTTCTCCACTAGCGCCTCCCGCTCGCCGAACGGCAGCACATACATGAAGCGCAGCCCCCGCTCCTGGCTCACGGAGAAGTCCATCAGGGTGCAGGAGGAGGGATCGAAGACAGGCCGCGCCGTCCGCAACCGCAGCCCGGTGAACTGCTGGGGTATCCATACGGCTTCCCGTCTGGCGGTTTCGAAGATTTTGGAGCCGGATGATAGTCCACGCCCGTCGAAGACGTAACTGGCCTGGTAAGTCCGGTCCGCCGTGCTGACGCGGGTTTCGGCGCCGCGCTCCTCATATCCTTCGACGTCCGCTCCGAGTTGCAGCTTTACGTTGGTGTGCTTTGCGATATTTTTCAGGGCGTACTCGTAGAAGCTGGCCGCGGTAATGCACCGGTATGAATAGGCCTGGGACGTGTGGAAGATATCGCGGGCTCCATCGTGGACGCTCCAGGAGTTCCAGTTTCTGATCTCCAGGTGAGAGAACAGCGTGTCCTCGACGTCCCAGAAGCACCAGGTCCGATCGTCGTCGAAGCGAGTCTTACGGTCGAGGATCAAAATAGGAGCCTCGACCTCGCTTTCCAGCAAGTAATAGCAAAGGCTGAGCCCCGCGCACCCGGCGCCCAGGATCACGTACTCGTAGCTGTCATCCTCGACGCCGCCGAGAAGGGATTCAGGAATGCGTACTGGTTCGCTTCGCCGAATCGATGGTCCGTACATGGATGTATGTTCAAGTCGTCCAGCGCGCTCTTCGCTATGCACCTAGTCTCCCGTTCGCCTGATAAGCGGCATTCCTCGACTCCCGAGCGCCCATCATATCCGATGCTCACCCTACGACTGTGAACAACGCTTCACCCCAACGACTCTCCTCGAAAACCCTTCCCAGAGACGTGAACGGCCCCCGCGCTATGGCGGGGTCCATCGGTCGAGCGGTTGTTGGAGCCGAAAGCTTAGGCGCTTCTGGATTGATCCTGGTGCTTGCTTTCGGCGAACTCCTCGACGATCTTGGCGCAGAACGCCGGCAGGTCATCTGGGTTGCGGCTGGTGACGGGATCCTGGTCTGGCCGTTCGCTGAAATCTTCCACGTATGCGCTCGCCGCGCGTTCCTCGACTTTACGCTTCGGCTCCCTGCTCGTATCCGTTTGGATGGTCCTGCATCCACTTCCAGGCGTCGGAGATCATGTCCTCAAGCCCCGGCTTCTCCGGCTCCCAGCCAAGCTCTTCACGTATCCTGCCGCTCGAAGCAACGAGGACCGGCGGGTCACCGGCCCGGCGCTCCGACTCTACCGCCTCTATGCGACGGCCCGTGACGCCGCGAGCCGCTTCTATTACCTCTCTTACGGAGAAGCCAGCGCCGTTGCCGAGGTTGTATACGCGGTGCTCTCCAGTCTCCGCCGCTTCGAGCGCGAGCAGGTGGGCGCGCGCCAGGTCTTCGACATGGATGTAATCCCGGACGGCCGTTCCGTTCCGCGTGGAATAATCCGTCCCGAATATCTTTACCGAGTCGCGCCTGCCGGCCGCTGCTTCGAGGACGAGGGGAATGAGATGCGTCTCCGGGTCGTGAGCCTCGCCGTAACGCCCACTGGCCCCGGCGACGTTGAAGTAGCGCAGGCTGGTGGCGGCGAGACCGTGAGCTTTGGCGAAAGCCCCGATCAAGTAGTCCACGGCGAGCTTCGAAGCGCCGTAGGGATTGGTGGGCGCGGTCGGCGAGGACTCGGAGATAGGGATTTCCTTCGGCTCGCCGTAGACTGCGGCGGTAGAGGAGAAGACGAGACGGCGAGCGCCAGACTCGCGCATAGCTTCGAGCAGGTTCAGCGTGCCGCAGACGTTGTTGCGGTAGTACCGCTCCGGCTGCTCCACGGACTCCCCGACAAGCGAGAGCGCCGCGAAGTGGAGCACCCCATCGAAACCACCCGCCAGAACGCCGTGGATCCGCTCAGAGTCCAGGAGGTCGCACTGGATCATAGACGCCCCATCCGGCACGGCTCTCCGGTGTCCTTTAGACAAGTTGTCCAGTATCGCCGTTTCGTGTCCAGCCTCGACGAGTTTAGATGCGACGACGCTCCCGATATATCCGGCGCCGCCCGTAACCAGGAGCTTCAAGGTTCTTCGCCTCCCGCGTTCTCTATAGCCATCCGCAGCGTCTCCGCAGTCTCCTCGGGCAAGACGTCCATTATGTACGTTACCGCTCCCTGCTCACTTCCCGCCAGACGCTTGAGCTTC